>Ga0335071_10000291_pt1 | contig 57754 bp, 93 predicted proteins | sample Lox_Sample_15_FD_206724 | JGI IMG/M metagenome (GOLD analysis project Ga0335071, IMG submission 206724) | Soil microbial communities from Loxahatchee National Wildlife Refuge, Florida, United States - Lox_Sample_1.5 | ecosystem: Environmental > Terrestrial > Soil > Wetlands | place: USA... | reverse complement strand
TTGCTTTCCATGTGAAGCCCGGACCATTCCAGGCTTTGACCGTAGCCGGTCATGATGCGGGGCGCCTCAGCCCCCCGCCCCATGATCGTCAATGCGCGGTTAGGTGTAGAATGATATGAAGCAGCTCCAGGAGCAGGTGGAGCGCATGGTGCCCCCCATGCTTGTGGCGGCGCCTATGCCTGTGACTCATGCCCTCTCAGGCGTCCAGCAAACGCTAAGCCATAGGCCATTGCACTGGATTGCCCGCGCCTCTGTCTCGCCTTCCAGCCGGTGCCAGATGCAGACTCCCTCCGGCGTTTCACGGTTATGCGCGGCCCAACCATAGAGGCATGAAATTTCCACGGTAACGGGAATCGGATCATGATCTTCAAAATATTCATCATCCATGAAGGATTCGCAAAGATTTGTGTATGCCTCTTTGAGCGATTCAATCTCTTGCTGCACCATGGCGCGGATAGCGCAATCCGCGACGGCCCTAGCATATTGCACCATGGCTTTCTGGAATTCGCTTGCCTTGAATTGCGCGCCGCCGGCGTCGGATAACTCTTCCGCTTCAGAGCCATGTTCGGATTCATAGCGCTGGATGATCTCCTCGCAATCCGCGTAATAGGTGCAGGCGTTTTCTGCTTCCCCGCCCACCTCATCGTTTGCGGCCTCTTGCAGCTCATCGAAATAATCCGCGCTCTCAATCTTGTTACCGACCGACTCAATGGCGACGGAGATAGCGGAAGAGACATGAAGTTCAAGTTTTACGGTCATTCGGTTTCTCCAGATTCGCGCTAACCCGTTGCCAGCGCGTGAATAGTTCTAAAACATCGTAATTGTTTAGTCAACAATTATTGCGATGTTTTTTCTGCTATTTGTCAAAGCAGCGCCGCGACGCTGCTTCAAGAAATTTCAGAATGATTCAACAATCCGCATGATGCGGTGGCGCGACGCGGCCGTGATATGGTTCGGAATGTGGAGATTGCGCGACTCATGGGCGCCGGTTTCAAATTCCATGCCGTTGGAAACGGTAATCCAGCGAGCTTGGTCAATGCGGGAATCGCTTGCCTCGATGCACGTAATGCCATCACAAAGACTTGTGCGCGTGGATTTTACCAAATAAACCGCTTCACGAAACGAAACGCCTTCAGCAATATAGCCTAACTCCTCATAATCGCCGGATTCAGCCGATTCGGGCGTTGTAATTTCATAGGTAACGTCAAATTTCGCCATGATATTGCTTTCACTTTGTTAACGTTTAAGACTGCCACCTCGCAAGGTGGCAATTTTAAGCGTTATTAAACAGAAATTTCCTTCACAATTCGCCGCAATGCCGTGTCAACATGGTCATCATGTGCATACTTATAGATTCGATCAAAAATTGGCTGGCGGACAATGTTTTGAACGCTCCAGAGCAAATCCCAACGCAAGCGCTTTTCTGATAAACCGACCCTCTCATAATTGGCCGCGACATCCGCCACCTTACAATTTCCTAGCGCGCCAGAGATGGCATTCTTTAGCGCGGCGTAATCTTCATTGTTGATCTTCATAATTAGCCTTCCTACTTGATAACGTTTAAGATACCGGCCGCAATCGGCCGATAATTTAAGCGTTACGCTCTAGGGAGATTGAAATTTGAAAGTATCCCAGCCCGCCTTAACGCCTAGCGCGTTGTGCATGGTTTCAGCGATGTAGTCCTTAATGCCGTTACGATCTCTCCCCGTGACTCGCAACTCAAAACCATAAACTAGGCTGGGAGTCACGATGATGCTATGCTCAGTCCATCCGTCATACCCGCCGTGTTCATCCATGTGATGAAAGGATGTCTTGAAGACTAGGCGTTCCGGCTTGCTGGCTTCAATGTCCAGAGTCGTGCCGCAATCGAAGCCAGAGCCGCGAGGCAAATGTTCTTTCAGCTCATCTTCAAGCCGGGATTGCCATATAGATTCCCATTTTGATTCCACGTCCCGCTTGCGGCAATTATGCAAGGCGCTAAGAGCCGACGCCGCGAGACTCGCTAATGTCATGTCTGCCAATTTGGTTTCTCCATGTTCGCCGCCGGCACTATGCCAGCGCGTAATTCACTTATAAGGCATCGGAATTGTTTGTCAACTGCAATTCCGATGTTTTATAATAAAATCACGCGGTTTTTGTGCTAAATCCCTAGATAATAATAATACCGACCGTCATCCCCCATATAGAGATTTGAAGGACATTGCCCCGCCTCTTGGCGTTCCCGGCATTCCTGCCAGTCAAAATCCTCTAAATCACAATCATCCATGCCCATTTCGCGCATGTCGCCACTAATCATCTGGATTAGCAAAGCGTTGCATTCATCCGCATTCCAGCCGGCGATTTCTTCAGCATCCCACACGCCAAACTCTTTTGCATGGTCACGGAGCGCTTGCAATTCATCCTCAGTATTGAGCAAAGGAGAATCAGAGGCTTGCTCGCATGCGGCTTGCCATGTGTCCCGCGCCGCATTATTCCCAATTTCCGCAACGCTCGCGGAAAAATCACGGGGATTCTCATTCGTTACGAATGAAGTTATATCAATTTCCATCTTATAGTCTCCAGATTGTTTGAAATTGCCAGCGCCTAGGCTGGCAATCTAAAGCAATCGGATTACGGGGGGTCTATTTTGTATTGCGTATCGGGCAATTCATCATTGTAGCAATAGACATTACCAGCGTTCCCCGGCAACCCGCCCGCAATCCAATTGCCTTCAAATTTCGGACCATGCCAGCCCATTTTGTGCGCCAATTTCATGGCCGCGTGAAAATGATTCTCATCTGTGTTCATTTCGGAATAATACGGAACAATGATCCGGCCGCCCGCGCATTCCGCAACAATGCGGCTACCGCGCTGATTCGTTGCGCCTAGATATTTCGTTACAATCGCTTGTCTCATCTGGTCACTCCAGCTTAGGCGAAATTGCCACAGAATAGGCCAGCTTCCCGGCCTATTGAATTGCAATTTACCAGATTATTGCGCGGTAAACTCGCATTTTGTCCCGGCTTTAATTTGCGCCGGAGTCCGATTGTCATTGAAATTCGCGCACATTTGCCGCGCCTCTTCAATGGTCAGATTGCGCCGTATAATTTTCTTGCGCGCACGGCCCAAATCTTCAAAACTTTTGCAGCTACGTTGAAAGACAACGTATTTTTCAGACATTTTTTTCTCCATATCGGCAAAATCGCCACATAATCCGCCGCAATGCAGCGGATTAAATTGAGATTTGCTTACTTTTCGCTGTAACAGAGCGCTTCACCCGGAAGCAGCACGGCGGAGCATTGCTTCAACCATTCCCGTAAATTATGTTTCGGTACTTCATAGTTGAAAACATGGCCATCTTTACGGTGCATGGTCACAAGATACATAACGATTTTTTCGCTCATCTAGTCTCTCCAGTTTGCGGCACCGGCCGTTGCCAGCGCATGAATTAGCTTAAACAACATCGGAAAAAATAATGCAATACGGATTCCGATGAAAATCGCATTTTTTTGAAAAAAGTTTGAAACGCTAGGGAATCCGCCATATTTTGCAGCATGGCCAAGCTGAAGCCTATACCCATGCCGGTGGAGACGGTTTTACATTCCCGGCATCTGCAATGCGCGGCGGGTCCGGTGCATAGGGCAGTCATAACAATAGCTTGCCACTACTGGGCGGCTGGAGCGCCGCTAGAAGGCTTGTCAGAGGAGACGGCGCGGCAGGTAGCGCGAATCCCCTCTGGCCATTGGAACGCCATTAGAGCCACCGTTACAGCGGCACTAGCAGACATACTGCCAGAGCTGGCCACGCGCCACGCGGGGCAAGTAGCAACCCGCGACGCCATGCGCGCCATGCTAAGCATGAATGGAGCAAAAGGCCGAGCTGTATCGCTGGCACGCCGCAAAGCGCTTAATGCGGCACCTAACGGAAACAATGGAGACTCCGGCCGGGTGGCTCTGAAAACGCCACATTTAGCGGCGCGATACGATAACCCGGCCGCGTGCATGTCAGCGCAAGAACTGGCAGCTCTACCAACTGAAAATGTGGAAAGTGCGCGGTTTTGCGATAAATAGGCCATGTTCCGTCACCATAACAAGAACTATTTTTGGCCATTATTGACCGATTCGCGCTGCATCTCGCGTCATGCCTCGCAATGTGTGGCAGGATTGCAGACATACAAGAACGCCCTGCAATCGGCTGGAATATAATACTAACCCGTTGATATTGTTATATATTCTTGTCGCCGCGGCATCGTAATTCACATGAATCACGATGCGACGCCGCGTAATGCGAGGCATTCGCAACTGTAACTGCAACTGAGAAGCATTCTCACGCCGAATTCCGCCCGGACCCGCAACGATCCAAAAAAATAATTGGGTCACGGGGAGCGGAAAAAATTTCCTCCCTTCCCGATTATTTCCGGAAAATTTTTTCAGTTCTCCGACAAGCCTCTGACGCACTGACGCATCTGACGCACTGCCCTATATAATAGCTACCACGCACACGGTAATATTAATGCGCGATCTGTCAGATGCGTCAGGTGCGTCAGAAACCTTTGGTCCAATATCTTTCGCCGTGACTTCCTCTTTGCCCTCTAACCCATTGCAATCTTTCGAGAATTGCGATAATTCTCCGTTGTTCGGCGGTGCCGAGCCGCGCTGTTTCGATGTGCAGGGCTTCACGGGCGATTTCCAAAATGGTAGTTTTCGAGACGTTCGGCAGCCAGGAAATCACGGCTTGAGACCAGGCGTCCTCCTCGTAGCGGTTATCCTGGTGGGGTTTGATGTGTTCGGCCTCGAATGCGGCGGTGGGCCACCAGGGGGTTTTGGAGCGGTAGAGCGTGACGGCTTCCGCGAAGAGTTGATCGCGGTCGCGGGCTAGGGCTTCCAAATCGACAACACCGCACAGAACGGGCCAGAAGCGCCTGCCACCGGTTTCATCGCGTAGGTAGCACCCCTTGTTCGTCGTGCCGATAAAAACGCACTGGCGGGCCTCCCAAACGTCTTTACGGCCATAGCTGGGACGGTACTGCTCTATGCTCCGGGTGACGAACGCTTTCAGGGCGGCGGCTTCGGTCTTATCGAGGGCTGACATTTCGGCAACCTCGATCAGCCATTTGCCGTTCAAATGCTGGCTGATGTCCTTGCCGCCGGATTTGAGATCGGGGAGCGCATCGGAAAACCATGAACCTGCCAAAATGGAACAGGCGGTGGATTTGCCGATGCCTTGCGGCCCTTCCAGAATCAGCATGTAATCGGCTTTGCAGCCTGGCTCAAAGATGCGGGCGACCATGGAAACCAGGAACATTTGGCCGATTGCTGCGGAATATTCGCTATGCGGCACGCCGAGATAGGCGTTCATCCATCCCCGAAGCCGCGCCTGCCCGTCCCATTCCAGGCCAATCAGATAATCCTTGACCGGGTGGAAGGCGTTTTCCTCCGCCCGCTTTTCCACCGCCTGGTGGGTGGTGTCCTTGGAAAGCCGCGTCATCCCGGCTTCCTGGAGGTATTCTTGGATATTCGTTATGTCAGTGTCTTTGACCGGTCTTGGCAGATCGTCTTGATCGGTTTCCCCGGTGGCGTCTGGCGCCGGCTTTACCAGGAGGATGGCCCGCCGCATCTGGTCATAGGCCAGGATCGTATTCAATTTTGGGTCTTCTCGTAAGGCTATCAGGGCATTATGGACATTCGGGATCGGCGCCCCCCGATCCGTGGTCTGGCATTTTCCTAACCATCCCAATTCGTTTCCGATTGGGAAAGGCCATGTGGGAATATGCGATGTCATGGCTTTGCTGCCCTTTTCCGCCGTGTTTTTTTAAATCCCTGGGCGATGGCTTCAAATTCATCTCGGGCGATGAATGGCCAGTATTCGGGAAATCTTAGGCTGGCCTGCCAAAAAACCTGGGCCAGGTTTTTGATCGTGCCGCCATGGTCGATATAGTATTTGCCGATGCGTATAAGTTGCTTACCCAATTCGGCTGATATGTTCAGGGCTATTTTCCATTGCGCCTGATAGGCGGTGTACTGCTCGGTGCCGCTGAGATTGTATTTGGCGCCAATTCTTAGAACTAGATCAATGGCTTCTGATTCAGGTTCGATGACGTGACCGGCAATGTAATAGGGTAATCGGAAATAGACCCTGGCAGCCAGATCGGAATAATAGCATGCGATTTTTTGCCGAAGCCATCTCACCCGTTGGGGTGAATCCATTTTGGCGAGCCGGTTTTTGATTTGCTCATCTTCCGGTATCATTATTGGATTCCTCCAATTTTATTCTGGCTTTTTGTGATGATCCAGATTAAAAGCGGAATACGAGACATTGATAACCTTCCCCACCGCCGGTTTACAGCCCAAGCCGGCGGTGTTTTTTGGAAAAATGGTCCTCGCGGTCATCAGGACGATTCTCCCTTTAAACCCCCAATGCTGCGAAATCCCAAGAGAATTTCACGGGATGATCTGGCTTGTATCATGTCCGAAATTTTATTTTGCGCTTTCCAGAAATTTCGCTAATCTTTTCGAGCTGTTGAGTTGTCAGGACTCCCCGACACGCCCAGGGGCTACGTGTGCAGCATACCCCTGGAACAATGCGGAGGATCAATGGACAACAAGGTGGCGCCGCCTGGCGCGGTATTTGTCTGCATCGCCTGTGGCAAGCGTTCCCGAGATTTGTTTGGCGACCGAAAGATTGACAGAGGATGGGATGTAAGCTGTATCCTCAATTCCCTGCTCTGCCGCGAGTCCTCGCTGGTCATGTCTGGTGGCCGCGTCACCAGCGCCGATCCATGGGAGGAAGATGAGAAGATCGAGACCCAATCCCCGCCGGGGGATGACGTAACCCAGGCTCCCTCGCCGCAGGGTTGAGCCGGGGTGTCGAACACCGGGGCAACGGCTGGCCTTATGTCGTGACAGCACGGAGAGACGGCACGGAGGCCTATTGAGCAAATTCGTTGGAAAATTTGAAAGCTCAAGACAGGATTGGGAAACTCCGCCTGAACTTTTCAATGTGATGAACGATGAATTTCATTTTACCTTAGACGCTGCCGCGTCTCCTGAAAATACAAAAGTCTCATCTAAATTTTTCACCGAAAAAGAGGATGGACTTATACAATCTTGGGAAAAAAATATTGTTTGGCTTAATCCACCGTATGGAGAAGGGAAAAAATCAATATCTGATTGGGTTAAAAAATCTTACATGGAAAGCCTTCTAGGTTGTACTGTTTGTATGTTGATTCCTGCCAGGACTAATACAAATTGGTTCCATGACTTTTGTCTCCGTTATGGAGAAGTAAGATTTATCCGTGGAAGGCCGAAATTTGGTGGTGCGGATCACGGATTGCCTCAGCCGCTTTGTTTTGTTATTTTCCGGCCAAGAAATAATTGATGCGGGGTAGAGCAGCTTGGTAGCTCGTCAGGCCCATAACCTGAAGGTCGCCAGTTCAAATCTGGCCCCCGTTACCACCATTTGCATCTCTGCATAGGAGGAAACCATGACCGTCAGAGCGCGACTGATTTGCCAATCTGTCGATGAAAAAAACTACGGCAGCACGGATAAAAGCATTCCTGTGGAGAAATACGGTGAACTCATCCGCATGTCGGCCGTGTATTCCACCGATCTTCAGTCCCCGAACTATTCCTATAGCCAGGCCACGCCCTATGCCGATCTGATAATGTCGATCACGAATCCAGGCGTGTTCGGTTTCTTTGTCCCCGGCCGCACCTATGACCTGACCTTTGAGCCGACGCCTGACTTGTAATCTTTATTTCTGTAACACAAGAGGCTCTTATGTTTGGATCGTTTTTGCTTTCATTCTTCGGGTCGGCGGTTCAAATTATCGGCGCAGTTATTATCATAGTTTCCATTATGTTATTTGTTCATTCATTGTCACTTGGCGTTATATTCTTGATTGTGGGTTTTTTGTTGCTCGTTTGGGGTTCTTATTTGCAATATAAATCAAAACACACAACGAGAATTAGAGGATGATTTAGCTGTATCTACCAATCCTGATCTTCCACCCGTTGGCTAAGCCCCCACCCCACCACGCTTGACCAGGAGGCCTTGAAATAGGCCTTCACGTCATCGCCCATGGCCTTTTCCTCATCGCGTGTAAGATTCCTCATGACTGAGTATTTCTGCGCTTTGTCATAGATCAGCGCCGGTCCTGGACCGCCCAATGGAATCTGCACCTTCACGATTTCAGACATATCCAGCCCTTCCATACAATGTTTCCATATTGTACTCCAATGCCACACAATTATTGGAGAATAATATGACCGACAAAACCACGAAATTTACACTGATTGCGATAGCCATGGGCCTATGGGCAAACCTGTTTTCGCCGGTTTTATTGCCCAAAGCGGCTCACGCGGATGATAACTCAGATACAATCCTGTACGGAATCGCCTCCGATATTTCGGACATGGCGTCTGACATTCACCGTATCGAGATTGGCACATGCTCGAATAGCAAACTCTGCGATTGAATTTTCCAAAGATGGGGGAGCATTGCCGACTCCCCCACCCCATTTGGAAATGGTTCTCAAGACCATTGCTCTTATACGAGCGTTCCTCGCACACTGATTTTCGATGACGGCCAAATCTCATTTTTATCCACCCGCTCTGCCACTGAGCTATCTCCCGAAAGTGTATTGGCCGGGAGAGCGGGCATCGAACCCGCGTCTGGCTTGATAAGGATTTGACTGCATCTATTTTCAGCGCAATGCGAAATCAGTTTTAAGGGCGAAAATTTAAAGCTGGTTCGTCGTTATTTTGAATTTGATTTTGAGTTTGACCCTTATGGGTTTTGGAGCGGGGGTCACGGAATTGAACCGGCGTCTCTCACGGACGAGGTGAGTGTTCTGGCTTTGAACTAACCCCCGCAAACTTTAGGACACGATGCCTTCATGGATGAAATTGAACAGCACTGCGCCGATGGTTGGCTTCACGACTTCGGTTCCGTTGGCGCGCTGCCTGGCGCGCTTCACCGCCCGCAGCAATTGATCCACGCGCTCCAGTAGCGCGCTTTTCTGCGCTGAGGTCATCATGCCGCTCTTATGCGTGGTGACGATCTTGGCCACCGGCACGTCTTCAGAGACGGCCTGTACCTGAGCCGGATGATGTTCCGTGGCCGGTGCCATGACAATCGGCTTGATCGTCTTCTTGGTGCGGAATGTGACATCGGGATTTGCCGCCGCATAGACGCCGCCATTGCCCCGCGCCGACAGATCAAGGTTCCATGTCGGACCTGGCGCCAGAGTTGGGATCGCCTCATAGACCAGGCGCAGCTCGGCCAGTTTGGTTTCCAGCCCGAGCAGCACGGTTGCCGGCACATCCTCAGCCAAAGTCTTCTCGCCCACCACGATAGACGCCGCTGCCTTCTGGTTGGTGGCTTCCTTCTGGAGATAGGCGTCCAGCGCCCGGATATTCGGCCCCGCATTGTAAATCAGCTTGTCGAGTACCGTTGTCACCATCGCCTTGGTTTCGGTGGTGTCGAGCTTCTGATCTTCCTCCGCGAAATGGCTGACAATCCGTGTGGTCTCCACGAAATGCTCATCCTTTTTGCCGAAGGTCTTGATCGTTTCCTCATTGATTTTCTTGGCGGCGGTCTGCAAACCGCTTTCCACCGCCAAAACCTCATGTAGCTTAGCCATCTGTATTCCTCTGATTTGGCCTCATTGTGAATCCAATTTGGCCGTTGTCAATGCCGCCTCATCACGGATGAAACGGCAATAATCCCAGCATCCAGGCGATTAGAACCACCAAGAGCAAGTCGATAACGAGAACCCATAAGATCGACATCGGACAATTCCCACCGGCTAATCATTTGTCCTTGCACTCATAGTCGATATACGGCCGGTCTTCCGCCTTCCTGGGGTCAAGCGAGCTGCAAAACTGCTGCAACGGCGTGATCCCTCCCCCTGCTTTGCCGTAGCCCGGCCCTGAAGGCTGATCGGTCTCGACCATTGCTTGCGGCTTGGTCATCGCCGTTTGCACGACGCCAGAGCATGGCGTGCCAGCCGCCGTCATCGCGTCCTTCACGGAGTCGATCTGACACATCACCTGCATTGCCGCAGCCCGGTCCCCAAGGGAATTGAGCGCCGATGCGTTCGCCCGGTCCTCGCATTCCTTGTCCTTGTAGCTCATGCCCAGGGCAATGCCGACCACCGGCGATGTCCCGGCGCCCGACATCACCCCCATGCAGGGCGAGGCCGTGACGAAAGCCGGGGCCGTGGGCGAGGCCGTCTGCTGGGGGTAATTGGATACGCTATTGCTGAAGAAATCAGCCTGCGCCCCTGCCCCGGCGATTGATCCTGAGCTTGAACTCGCCTTGTCGCTTTGCACGCTTTGCGCTTGCGCAATCACCGGAAATGCCAGTAAAGATAGCATGACGAGTGAAATTGTGAGTGATTTCATGTCGTTGTTTCCTTGATGAGGGAAGAGAGGCCGGCCGGGTGTAAGCATCCCGGCCGGTCTCCGCTACGGCATATTAGAAGCCATAAATTCCGCTACTGACATACCCACCTTCGCCAGTATAGGCGCTGGTCCCGGTCCCGAAAGAACCACCGGAGCCGAAGTCATAGGAATTGGTGGTGGTGGTGTCAGTCAAACCGGACGGGCCGATGCTGAACTGCGTAGTGGTGACGGATTTCCCGGTGTTGAAAGCACCGGATGACTCATAGGAATTTCCGGCCGTGGTTTCGCCGGAAGAGGCAGAGCTGCCGCCGATAAGAGGAAAAGACGGAACAGCAAAAGCCGGTGCTGACATCAGCACGGCCAAGGCAGACATGACAATGAGCTTACGCATCGTTGTTTCCTTGTAAAAAAACCGCTGAATCCGTTTTCCCAGGGCGCGGCAATTCTGGCGGATTGCCTTTCTATCCAATTTGGAAGCCGATTTTTAGAGAATAGATTCCGTTTTGGCAATATATTTTGCGCTGCAATAATCAGCATACATAAAAAAACGCCCCCGAAAGGGCGTTTCCTTAACTAAGCCAAAGGCTTCTGTTTACTTGGCGATAATGCAGTTGAACACGGCATCGAGATTGGCCTGAGCTGACGCCGCCAGGCGCCGCATGCTCACCCGCGCCGCCGCCTCGGTGCGGGCTGATTCCGTCTTCGCGTCCCGCAACACCGCCTTGTAATCGGTATTGTCCAGGAGCAATTCTGTGATCGTCGTGTTGTACGGGCGGAGGCGCTGGTACAGCTCGCTATACTGGATCGCCGCCTTGGTACGGAGCGTGAACGCCTTCGTATCTTCATGATAGGCAATCAACGGATAGAAATTATCCTCAATCGACTCATCAACCTCGATGCGGTTGAACACCACCCGGATTTTCTTGGCCCCTACCCCCATGGCGGAGAGCGCCTGGATGGTGGAAATGGTGTCCTTGATCTGCTTGGCTTCCTTCACGGCCGGCACAACAAACAAATCAATGTCCTCATGAGAGCCGCGATACTGGCCCATCAACCTCACAAAATCTTCAACATTGGATGAACCAACGTCAACAATAATCGCATCACGCATCATCAACTGTTCACTCAATGCGCCGAATTGTTTACCACGCATCGAATCACCTGTTCCCTCATCGGCATTAATCGACTCAACCGAGATGAAAGCCGCATTCTGGATGCGCGGGGCCAGCATGTGCTTGGCGACCGTGGATTTGCCGACATTGCCCGAGAAATTGATAACTGCAATCTTCATTGTTTTTAACTCCTGATGATGGGGGGACGGCGTGTAAGGTAATGATCCCCGAGGCTTTCGCGCCCATTGGGGTCTAAGGCTTGCTCCAGCACTGCCTGGGGATCGGCTGTTTGCGAGATTTGTGCGGATTGGGCCTGCACAGGCTGATCCGAGGCTTCAATCTTCCCCCCGAGCTGGCGCTGCTTCTTCCGGTAGGCGTAGAGCGCTGAACGAAAGGTGTAGATATTCACCTTCATGCCAGCCTCAGCCAGCGTGGCAATCACCGCCTCATGAGACACACCACGCTTAATCTGCGGATCAATCACCGGCATCAAATTGCGAAGTGTGGAAGATGAATTGCGGCCGTCAAGGGATCGCAATTTTTCAATCAAATCATCATTCACATTAAATACCTCCTTGGTGAATTGTATATTAGTAGTGATTGATTTCAAATCAAGTGTCAACAGAGATTATATAAATTCAAACAATAAATTAGTCATAGACTCAATCACACCTACATTAACTTAAATCAATATCAATGATGCTGGTTTCCATTGACATAATGGATAAGCTATTTCTAGTATGAAATGGTCTAGTTCCCCAATAACCAGGCTGGACACATCATAATCAGTCTAAACTTCCCCCTCCGTAGAGACCCTGCAAGCCCCAAACACGGAGGGGGAGATTTTCACCGGAGAGTGACGTGCAAGAACAAAAAGAAAACACGCCATCCATCGAGTTGAGAAGGCGCATGGATGCGGCGGAGCAGGCCCTGGAAAATCTTCAATCCTATTTGCAGCGGCGCTTGCGCGATTTGGATGCCGGCCGCCAGGTCACAGGACACCAGGAGGCGTGTCAGGAAATCATGGATTTGGTTGGCTTAAAGATCGTACCGGCCCAGCCATTGACCGTGGTAAAAAAATAATCGGGGGAACATCCATGAACTATCAAATCGCATTTATGGTAATGGTAGCCGCCTTCATCATCCAGGCCTTATCACTGGCCGCATGCGAGCGCGTTGCGTATAAGCGCGGATGGGATGACGCCATGGATTGCGCAATCGAAGAGGCTAAGAGCGTTCTGAATGAAAAAATAGCGGAGGAACAAAATCTCTGACAAACAAAAACCTAGCCTGATCATCGAGCTTGACGAGGCTGAACTGGCGGTACGGATGATCGAGGCATGTCTGAAGAAGCAGAGGCCAATTGGCATGACATCGCTTCAGGCCCTTGACGATCTCGGAACCCAAGACCCGCTGATGCTCACATTCTTTGTCCGAGGCGCCAAAGCCGCCATAGCGTATTTTGTAGAACAATCCAAGAACACAAAAATGGTTCAATGATTTTCATAGCGATCTATCGCATTAGATGGATTCCCGTCTTCGGTGCTTATTAAATCTATAAATCCATTATCTTTCAATACCTTAAGTTGGTTTGAAGCGGTCGAGTGTGCGCAACGCGCCGCTTTAGCAATCTCTGAGATTTTTGGGAATTCTCCAGCCAAAATCAAATCTCTGTAAATCCAAATCAATACCGAGAGAACGTCCTGTCCCGTACTCTTTACTGGACCGTAAGCCTGTCCAAATTTTTTTTTGGAATAAGACCACTCATGAACGTGTTTTTCGAGAGGGGTCCATACTGTCCTGAAATCGTCATAGTTATCAGTTAAAACGCGATGCTTCGCCTCGCCCATTTGCGATACTCCAGTTTCAGATGATATTGAGGTATTTGGAAGCGTCTAAAATGTCTAGTCGAGGCTATTTTTCCCCGCCGCTTCACGCTTCCTAAGCCATTCTTTCTCGGCGCGGGCTGTGCTGTCTGTCGCCAGGGCTTTCAAAGCCTCCCGCGCCTTTGCTGAATCCTGATTATCCACAGATTCCATCCGCCCTAAGATATAAGATAAATCTTGATTCAGTGTTCCGCACAGATAATCGGATTTAGGTGGTTTAGGCATTTTATGCGGCGCCGATAAATTGCCGAAATCACCCGGAGGAAGGTTGAAGGCATAGGCGTTGCTGGTCCTAATTAGCTTCGGAATGCCCCTAATTGTGAGGCGTACCAGCCGATTTGCCCAGGTAAGGATGCCTGCCGCCTCCAGAGACACGATAGCCTTGGCCGCAGTGGAGACGGCGCATTTCGCCTTCTTGGCTATGGTCTCATAGGATGGGAAGCAATGACCGGTATGGGCGTTATGGAAGTCCCATAGAAGCGCCTCCAAAACCTCCATGGTTGCCCTAGTCAGCGGTCCCCGGTGCTGTCCTGGTCGCTTATGCGCCTCGGACCAGGCCTTGGCATGATCTATGATTTTATTCTTCTGATCTCTGTTTAGAGCTGATCCATAGTCCCGGCCAAAAATTTTTTCACGCCGGCGACGGTTGCGGCCGGTCAAAAACGATACTGCTCTCACGCAAATCTCCGCTGTTTTCCAGCAAAAATCCAACCGAGAGAGGCAAAAACCAGGCGAAAATTCCCGATAGCCAAAGCGATGCTTTGACTTGACGAGCGTTCCAAATTGTCAGAGATTGTACAGGCATTCCGCCAAGAATTGCCTTGTACTGTACAACCTCTTTTTTCGCTTTCGCCTAGTATTTGCCCCGCCTCTCCGGCGGGGTTTTTACTGTCTGGTCTCCAGAAAACCATGGGGAGACGATTCTCCCCATAGTCGTGAACCTTGCCAGAAAACTTTCTGAGACGGAAGAGACTAAATCAGCGGTCAATTATCGCCGTCATCGTCCCCTGAATGCCCCGAATCGCCCTCGGCATCCGGCCCTTCATAGTAGGGCGAGGTCTCATCATGGGTATAACGGTCAGTCCCTTCCTCGCCGGTATAGGGATTCACATTCCCCTCATAGGAATAATTGTCCGTCACCGATCCATCCGGTTCGCTGCGGTAATACGGCGCCACATAGGTTCCATCCGACCTGGTGTAGCCGTGAACATATTCCTGCGCCTGAGCCGGATTCAATGAACCGGTACTCATCAGCAATAACGACGCATTGCCGAACAAGTAAATCGCTCTTAAACTCTTATTATACCTCATAAACCATTTCCTATTATAGTCATCAATGACGATACGTTACCGTCATTTTGCAGTGATTTTATGAGTTATTGGCAGATTAAAGTCAATAATACGCAAATTATCTCTCAATCATTTAAATATCATCTTGCATAATCATTTTCACTAGGACATTATAAAATCATTGATGAATGATTGAGATGGATGATACATAATGGAAACAGACTTCAGGAGGGATCATGAGCGGATTTTATATTCTGGATGACGACAAGAATCCCGTGGAGATAGATGATGTAAAAAAATGGGCGCAAGAATTTGAAAAAATGAACCGCCGTGTGGCTGAAGACTTCGTGCGGAATTCCCGCATATCTACGGTCTTCCTTGGCCTCGATCATCGCTTTTCGGACGAGGGGCTTCCGGTTCTGTTTGAAACCATGATCTTCGGCGGCAAGATGAACGGTGAGCTATGGCGATACAGCACTCACGCTGAAGCTCTCGCGGGACATATATCGGCCGTCCGAAAAGTCGTGATGGAAGATCGGGATTGATCAATTCCAAAGCGAGTTGACACGTAAATATGTCTCTATAAGTTTCAATTAGTTTTACCAACCGAGGAAAGAATCAAGGATGGCACAAGCCCGTAGAAAAGTAATCGACATTAGGCCCGAGCCTCAGCCGAAACCAGAGCCGATCCTGGATCAAACATTCTTTCACAAGAGCCAGGTTGAATTCGGCACCAAACTTCTTTGCCTCGGACGATTGACTCCAAACACGATTTGGCAAGTCGTAGGCATCGAGAGCCATTTTTTGGGAACAAAACTTGGCGACATCAAACTCAAGAAAGTAAATCAAATAAGATTTTTGAGCGACATGATCACGCTCAAAAGCGAGGAAACCGGACAAACCAAGAAAATGTCCTTCATCTATCTAAGCTATAGCGCAATCTGGAGACTCGCATGAAAGTTATGGTTAATGGCGTTGAAATCGAAATCAAGGGCAGCTCGCGCCTGACTTATGACGTTGATGAAGATACGCTCAGTGTCGATCCGATTATTCGGGAAAAAAGGAAGTACAATAAAAAAGGCGATAAGTCTGCCATCGAAAAAATAAGAAACATGAAGTCGGCGCATGAGATTCTACATACCGAACTCACGATGGATGAATTGAAGGAAAAGGTTGTGTCGATCATCAGGGATGGTGATCAGCCTGTGGCCCAGCAATTCATTACCATGGAGTGCATAGGGAAGGGGGCGAAAGATGCTGATCGGCGGTATTTCAAAACCCTGCTTCAGCAAATGTCAGAAAGCGGCGAGATCATTTTGAGTCGTGGAGAGAGCGGGCGGGCGCGGTATTCGATTCCATGACAGATGATAATCAGTCATTCGCTATCTATGGTCTGCCAGTACGAGGAAGGTCATGCGGGAGTTGCAAATTATGCTGTACGCTCCTGCCAGTGGATTTAGCCAATAGGAAAAAACCGGCCAATGAAAAATGCGAGAACTTATGTTCCAAAGGCTGTTCCATCTATGATAATCGCCCCGACCCCTGCCGATATTTCAATTGCCGGTGGCTTTTTGATGATCGCACTGGCAATCTTCGGCGTCCTGACAAAGTAGGCTATGTTATTGATCCCATGCTCGATGGGATAACAGCCAATGGCAATCCGGTGAATGTGATTCAGGTTTGGGTTGATCCTAAAAAGCGGGATTCCCATCGTGATCCGGCCTTGCGCGACTATCTTTCCGAGATGGCGGAAATCTACGGATTTCCTGCTATCATCCGGTGGTCATCCACGGATGCCATGTTCCTTGCCGCTCCGTCTCTCACGGAAGGTAAAGAGTGGATGGAGATTTCGGGGGAGCAGATGACCATGCGGACGGAGGAAGATATGAAGATTATTTACGACCAGGCGGTAAAGGAAAAAACGTAAATGCCCAAAGGCCCTGGTAAATACGATGAGTTATGCGTTGACATTCTAAAAAAAACCAATGCGGATTGCGCCATCGTCATCGTGATAAACGGAAATACCGGCAGCGGGTTTTCGATCAATGCGATAGATCAGGATTTTGTCTTTAAAATTCCTGAGCTTCTTGAACATACGGCATCTATGGTCAGAGATGACATCGCAAAGATGATGAAAAACTAAGAATCGACAACGGGCGGCGATACGGTCCTGAAGAACCGTTGCCGCCCGATTTGCACAGTGAATTCATTGTCCCTGGCCCAAAATGGCGGTGACATAGTTGTGGAATAATAGCTGTCCGCGCCTTTGGTGATGTCCGGTAGAGCGCCTTCAGCCGCCCATTCAGCAATGATAAGTGCGTCATTGTAGAGCGGATCGCCATTTTCCATCGCTTTCTGGACCAGGGGGATTTGCGTCGAGCCGGCATTCCATGAGCTGTACTGCTTGTGAGCCAGGCAGACAGAAAGGATGTTATTGTCCAACCATCTTGGATTATTGACCCGGTTCATAACCGTATTGGCCACGGCCTGCATGCCCTCCTGGCCGTCCGAACGCGCTTCCATCCATAGCGTACAGGCTAGGACGGTCACGGGATCGGTTGGGGGCCAGGGGGTCAACATAGGAGGTTAGGCGTCGTCTTCGTCAGATGGGATTGCCGTAGGGGCTTCCTCGGCGGCATCTGGAGTATCCGCCTGCGGCGTATCGGTGGGCGTATCCGGGGCAGGGGCAATGGCGGGGATTTCGGTTTCATCGGGGACGGGTGTAACGGCCTCAGACATTTTTGTTCTCCTGGTTTTTGGTTGAGGGGGTAGCCAGGCAGTCTTTAGCACAATCCAATATGTTAATCACCAATTCTCTTTACCCTAGATGCTCGGCCTCTTCCGGTGGCGCGGCCGTGGAAATGGGGGTTTCAGAGGGACATTTCGGGCATCTTGGCTTTGTCAGATAATAATGGACTGCGGCCGTTAAGACCGTCGCCAGTGCCGTTTGAACATCCGGCGTCATGCTGATATTTGCAAATGACAATAGCCATTCCAGGATCACGGCAATGGACATCGCAACGCTACTGGATGCCGCCGCCGTGGAAAGGGAAGGGGTTGAGTTCATGGTATTTATGGGACCTCTAAAATAACGACTTCACCTCCAGCGCCTTTTCCTCCCGCGCCTCCAGCAACCGTTCCACCACCACCGCCACATCCACCACCGCCAGGAAATCCGCCATTTCCTCCCGCACCACCTGTTCCTGGGTTGTTGGCGCCGCCCCCTCCGCACATAAGAGGCCAAGGTCCAAACGGCCACGACGTTACGGATTGCAAAGAGCCGTTTCCACCAGCAACGCCCGTTGGACCGCCGCCAGCGCCAGGAATTGCGTTATAGCTTGTCGGAACGCCATTGCATCCAGGTTGTGCGACCCCACTGGCATTAAAACCTCCACCCGATCCTCCCGATAAGGGGGTTGCGAAATTTCCGGCAACATTACAAACGCCAGCCGCAGTTGTGCCAGAGCCAGCCGAACCGAGAACATAAGTTTGCGCCAAAAATCCCGAAACACCACTTACTCCCACACTTCCCGATGGACTATAATTCCCTCCAGAACCGGAGCTTACACAGCTAACCCCAGTTCCGGTACTTGTGTTTGCAGACGGTCCTTGTCCTCCTGGGCTTCCACCGGTCGTATTACCGCATCCACCAGGTCCTCCGGCATATGCTATAAGAAGAGAACCAAAAGAACTCTTCGCTCCAAACCCTCCCGGATTTCCGAATGTACCTCCCGCTCCACCTTGTCCAACTGTAACCGTTACGGATGGGGCAAGTACGGAATATGGTTCCCAAATCGGACCTATATATTCAGAACCTCCCGCTGATCCTCCACCGGAACACTGTGCGCTAGAGCCGCATACCGGACCGCCGCCGCCGCCAGAACCGCCAGCAACAACCCAAACCCACGCGCCTAGAATCCCATTGGTTGGAATATATGTTCCTGAACTAGTAAATGTAATTGAGGCGGATTGGCTGCTTGTCGGAGGCGTGTAGATTGGTTGCCCAAAGCTGGGAATAATAAAGCAGATAGATAAAAATAATCCTGTGATTATTTTTCTCATGTCACACCCCAATTCCCGCGAGTTTGTCGGTTGTATTTGTTCCTATCATCCAAATCTGATTTGGATTGGTTATGGCCAGAGCCAGCATTGCTCCAGCCACGAGAGGGAAACCATTCGTGGCGGATACTGTGCTTGTCCCCACATAGATCGTACCCGTATTCGTCGTGGGGGCGAGGATTGTTAGGCCGGACATTAGCACCTGATTAGGAAGCTGCTGTGCTGTGAGTGACGCTGTGATCTGAAAATTTGCGGTTGTTTGCAGAAAGTTTTGAGCGCTGGTCGGGTTGAAGTTGGGCATGTATAAATTCCTTCTCGGACAAGGTATTCACGACGAGTTTCTGTAAACAGGCTGGATTTGCTGGGCGTAGAATTGCCCCGGATTTTGCGAGAGCAAGAAATTCTGCGCCACCATTTGCGGAACATTGTAGTAAAGCACTTGGTTTGTCCATGATGGCTGGACAAGCAATTGCTGATAATAATAGTCATAGACAAACCAGATGATGGCCGGATTCTGGAATTGCCAGAACTGCGCTGCCCATTGGCTACTTCCTGCGCCTGCTGGAAATGACGGAATCTTTATCCTCCCTGAATGCTCACGGTTGATGTCATTGCATCGCTAATCCCAAATATCGCAGCGGTTGGAGGATAGATGTTGGTAAGGCAACCATTCTTGGGAATATACATCCCGCGCCCAGAAACGGCCGCTCCGCCATTCAGATTGAGCCATACATTTCCACCGCCGCTTGTTGCCGTGCATAGCGTCAAATATTTTGTGTACGTTCCCGCCGCCAAAATTTGCGTTGACGATGTAGGAACGGAAACATTTGCAAGGGGCGAGGCGTAAGACATTGACCTATTTGGCGATGATGTGACGATATTTACCGGCAGGGCAATGCCACTATCATTTCCCTGGACCGTCAAAGCAGTCGTCTGTGGCGTTCCAGGGGCGGATTGAACAACGGTTTGATTCGTGGCTGTCGATGCTCCGGTAGGAAGCGGGAGAGACGAGGCGCTGACCGGCAAGGCAACACCGCTGGCATTCCCCTGTACGGTTAATGCCGTGGTTTGCGGTGTGCCGGGAGCTGATTGGACATTCGTTTGGTTTGTCGCTGTAGAGGCTCCAGAGGGCAGGGGAAGGGCAGAGGCGCTTACGGGTAGTGCTACCCCGCTTGCGTTTCCCTGGACGGTCAGGGCGGTTGTCTGTGGCGTTCCAGGGGCGGATTGGACCGAGGTTTGATTGGTGGCCGTCGAAGCGCCAGTTGGCAATACGCTGCTGGAAACAGTTATGCTTGGAAGCGTTGTCACGCTGTTGATATTCCAGGTTCCGCTTTGTGTCGCCGCAACCGTGCCGCTGACCGGGAATGTCGATCCGGTTCCTGGCGTTACCGGCACTGGATTTGTGAGGCTTACCGCCGATCCACCTAGATATTGTTGCGTGAACCAGGTACTACCAGCAGCACTTGCCGCTTGTACTCCCTGATCTACCGTTACATCTCCGCCGCCTCCAGACATGATGACATAGCAGGGTGCGGTTGATGGGCATGTGGTGCCTGGCCCCATCTGTGCATATGCCGCTGTCACATAAGACAGAAAAATTATTGAACAATACAGAAGATTTTTCATGTCACATAGTTTCCTCATGCTGCCCATGCGAATTTATATTGAGCGCCGACCGTGGTTGAAAAAACCGATATTTGCTCCACGCTTTGCTGCGTACCATTCTCAAAATAGGATTGACCGGCTGCAATCAAGAATCCCTGTGCCGTTCCGCCATAAAATGGGTCGAAGCATCCATACCGATCGCTATCCGCATTCCGTATGTCAACATAAGGCGCGAATGCGTATCCAGCTCCGGGATCATCTATGACGATGGATGTAATCACACCGGCTGTCAGAACGGTATGGGCCAGAGCTGGCCTTCCGCGAGCATTATTTGGAAAATTATTCGGCGCGGCATATCCTGGCATTCCAGCTCCGCTTGGCCAAAGTCCAACCAGAGGACAGAATGGAGCGCCGCCGAGGAATTCAATAATTGGGGGTGCAGTGAAGCCAAAGCCGCCGTTATTGATCGTGCATCCCGTAACCGATCCTCCAGAAATCGTGGCTGTCGCCAGGGCGCTTCCAATTCCGACATACATAGTCGCGGTATTTGATAGATTTTGGAAAAACAAATATGCGCGGCTGCTGGGTATGGGTGAGACCAATTGAGACGCGGTAGCGCTGGCTATCGTTCCAAAAAAACGATACCTCCGATCTGCTACTTGCTGTCCTCTTGCGCCGATCAGATACATTTTGACGTTTCCTTAATTTTTAATATGCAGAGCATTTTACCAGGACCGTATCACCAGCCACCCATGCCGTAGCCGTAGCCGTGTCATTATATTGAGTCAGGACAACAGTTGACGCGGAATCTCCTGTTTCTTTGGTATAGAAAACGCTGGCGCTTTGGGTCGTAATATCTGCCGCATCACATACCCATCCATCTGTGGCTGTTGGCATATTTAGAGTTCCTGTCGATGAAGTTCCACCTGTTCCAATATGGATTGAAAAAGCGGCTGTCCCATTACTGGCGGAAATTGATGGCGATGTACCAAATCCAGATGCAATGGTAGGTGCGGTAGAGAAAAATAGAGCATCTCCTAACACCGAAAAGCTAGTCCCGGAGAATACCGTATTACTGGCAATATCAATAACGCCAGCATTGGCAATTATATCTAAACCTCCAGTATCCATCCCACCGTTTTGAAAAATAGCTACAGAAGATGAAGCCCCCTGATCATCCACTATTGAAGCTGAATGTCCGGTTCCAGTTTTTGCTACGATTTCAGAAATCGTACCGTTTGTAGAAGATAAATTTTCATTTATGAGAAAGGTTGCCCCGCCACTGTTCGCAGTTGTGCCGAATGTGCCGGCACCTTGAGCATTGACTGATGTGAAAGTTCCCGTGGAAGGCGTGGTATTTCCAATTGCTGTTCCATCAATCGTACCGCCAGAAAGCGTAATTGTGGGTATTGTGACAGTACCCGTGAAAGTTGGGCTGTCTATAGGGGCATATGTCGATGAAGCTCCCGCTGTTGTCAGGAGCGTTCCCGATGTGGGCAAGGTGACATTGGTGGTTCCAGTGGTGGTGAATGTCAGGGAATTTGCACCGGATGTCGAAAAATTTCCTCCCAGCGTAATCGTATGACCGAATAGATTTGTCTCCGCTGTTGCCTGAGTTCCGTTGCTGGTAATCTCGGAAAAATTATTCTGCGTTTCCAACGGACCATAAATCGGCGGCGTTGCGAAAGCGGCCGAGATAGACAAAAACCAAATTATGGCCAGAGCATATTTTGTCATAAAATCCACCATTGGGCTGATCCAGCAAAAGTTGCGATAATGGAACCTCCCGGCATTACGCCTGACGGATTATTTGCCCCTAGTCCCTCAATCTGCGCTCCAGATGGAGGATACAGGCTGGCGATATTCGATCCTCGATTAACCAATGTTATCTGCGTTCCCGCATGTATTGAATTTCCATCCGGCGTAAGAGTTGGCAGAATAAATCCCGTTCCAGAGGGAACCGATGTGGCGATATTGATATTTGCCGTGAGAGGCGTTGCTGTCCCTTGGCTTGTCCCGGCGCCGACGAGACCCGTGACAAGAGATTGAGATAGAACCCCGCCTATTTGGACATCACCTTCCAGATTTGATAATCCGGTAACGTCTATGCTTGTGAATTCTGTCCCGCCTACCGTGGATACAACTTCAAGCCTTTCCCATTCTCCGGTGCTGGCATCATTTGGTACGATGTAATTGAAATTATCATCTGGCTGTGTACCGGTGGGATTCCAGAAGAAAAGTCCACCATCTCCGTCATTTGCAAACGTGATGCCCTGGAGCATCACCACCATAGCGGGAAGTCCTGTGAAGGTGCGAAGCTGAGAACTATTCTGTGCGGTCTGGACAAACGTATTCAGATTATCCGCCGATACTGTTCCCTGTCCTTGAATTTGAGCGGCTAATGCTGGTGCGCTCATATCAATACCCTATCGCCCGCCAGAAAAATGCGTAATTTGAATTGGCTGGACCGCCTGGAGAAGTCCCAAAGGCTGCTGAATAAAAAGATGCCTGTGTTGTGGAAATAGTACCGTTTTGAAGAGTTCCGAATGATCCTCCACTACCAGTGTTAATGGTTGTAGCCTGGATATTTAAGCAGGCATTGGGAAATGCAATTGGAAATGTAACCGTAACCGATCCAGATATTGTTGCCGATGATCCCCATTGTTCAATAAAATATCCGCTTGCGCTGTTTAAATCGGGATATTTTTTATATCCATTTGTGGCGATAAGGCTTGGAAACTGACCGAGATTTAGAGCCTGCCCCGATTTAGTTGCCGCTGCTACTTGAAAAGTACCATTGGGCATAAAGAGGATAAAAGCGGTTGACGAGGTATTTACCGTAACGCCAATGAGTCCGGTGGTGATTTCACCGCCCTGGAGAGCCGCACCGGAGGGTGATAGGAGAGGCAAAAATGTTAGGCCAACACTAAGCGTTACCGCGCCAGTATTCGTCCCGGTCATGCTGATCCAGAATACATCTCCTGGTGAAATGGAAATAATAGCGGGAGAAAAAGTCGCTGTTATGGCATTTCCGCTAAATGTTCCTGTCCCATAGAGAGGTTCATAAATGGAAGTGGCTAGGCCAAGATTAATCCAGGCACCTGGAACGCCTAGCTGCGGCACAATGACGGTTGATCCATTATCAGGGCCAAGAGAAGTTTGATTCCAATAATAAACCCTGGCACCACCATCTCCAGCCGTGGTGGTTCCCTGAGTCGCGGCCACCATGCCGACAATGCCGACAAAGGTACGGAGCTGGGCAATATTGGTAGCGGTTTGGATAAACGTATTTAGCTGGTCAGCCGTAACCGTGCCTTGGCCTTGGACATAAGGCGTTGGCTGCGGCGCGCTCATCTCACAACCTCACCGGCGGTCGAGGCGGGCGTTGCTTGATTGGAAACCAGATTGGGATTGGTATCCATCGCCAGGGCGGTCCTTTCCACATCACCGGCTTGTCTTCCGCCCCTTGGTACGCGGGCGGTACTTGGCGAATGTTCGGGCAAGGGCGGCTTGGCGCTTGGTTTTGGTGGATGCCGTGGGCGAGTTGGCGACATGGCGGGCATATTCCGCCGTACTCATGCCGGCCTTGCTCGCCTTGGCGGAGAACGCGCCTTTGTCGATGCGCTTGGAAATATCGCTCAGCGGTCCCTTGGATTTCTTGGCCATTGGTTCCTCCTATTTCCTCTTGCCGCCGCGCTTGTGACCGCGCTTTGATTTCCGGGCATTTGAGAGTGCCGCTGCGATGGCTTGCCGCCTTGGGTGTCCAGAGCGCACCATTTCGCCTATGTTGCGGCTGATCACATCCCGTCCTGATCCAGGTTCAAGCGGCATTTTACGATCCTACCTCTTTGATCCTCGTTTGCTGTTCCGAAGATTTCTCACATAAGAAAGAATTGATTGGTTTTTTGGACGTGGGGAGTGGAGTAGCCTTTCAATATTTGAACGCGAAAAAAAATTCATTTCCCCCTCCTATCTTCCCCCGTATCCACGGCCACGGTTTGGCTTTCCGCGCCCATTGGTACGAATAGGTGATGAGTATCCGGTGTTTTTCAGGCCCATATATCCCATGCCACGCTCAGCCATTTTGACCTCCTACATGGATTTTCCGGCCATATTCGATGACCGCGATGGGGAAGATGACCAGGAGAGAATAAGCAACCAGCACCCAAACCGAGATTGAGGTTTGATGCTGCATGGCGGAAACCGCCAGGAAGAACCCGCCAGCTAGGGTCAACAAGAGCAACAGGCGAACCGCCAGAAGGACGGAGATAGCCTGGAAGACGCCAAGCGCTGCACCGGTCACTGAAGCCGTCACGGACGCCTGAGCGGCCTTCTGCTGCGCCTCGATGGCGCTATTAAGCCGCTCCTCCACCCGGCATATCATTGCTGTTAGCATAGACGTGTCCATTGATGGTGTAGGGATCGGTGCCGGGTGGGGCGAGGGGGTCTCTAAGGGGGATTGCGGGCTGTTCTGGCTCTGGCTCTGGCTCTGCAATCTCACGACGCTTTCGGCCACGGAGTTTTTGGGATGGATTGGCGTTACCGCGATTCTCTCCACGGAGTTCATCTAGCACCTCCTGAAATGCGGATGGACCGTCAGGTTCATCCGGGGTGATCTTCGCTTTGCACGCTAAGAAGCTGGTTGCCGTGCTGGCCAATTTCAATTTTTCAGCAAAGCTCGGTCCCTCGATGGCAACGGTTCCATCTGGATTGCGAACATCACCGACCGACGCCGCAACTACCAAATTGGAAAGCAGCCGTTCAACGCCAGACATGAGCTTGTCTGATTTGGAAACCTTGGCCATGACACGCTTTTAGCAATGTTACGGCATCACGGATGAAACTCTCAAAAAATGCAGCAAATGTGCTGCATTTTAACGGCTACTGGCCGAAGATTGATGAACCAATCCCACTTCCAGCCTGAGAGCCAAGGGCTTGGCCAATAGGACTCGCGGCCATTGCGGCGGAAGTAAATCGTCCAGGTGGCGGCGCTTCCGGCGTCGGCAGAACTTCACCAGGAACATCCGAAAGTTTTACATTTGGATCAGATAGGATGCGGGCGATTTCCTCTCTAACCTTTTCTTTTTTAATTAGATCAAAATGCTTCGTGAATCTGGAAAAAGAGGCCAATGCAGCGGGTATATTGGCGTTTGTGGCATGCCTGATTGTCTGCGCCGCTTCAAGATATGGCTGGGCATGATGTGTCGCATCTTCCGCAAGGCGTTCTGCCGTTGCGGAATTTCCAAGAATAGACTGCCTGGCGTTCAAAATTGCGCGTTCACCTGTGACCGCCGTGAGAAAATCATCTAATTTCTTCTGAGTTTTGAAGATTGGCTGAAGACGTTTTCTTGCCGAAGACATTTCATCCTCTTCAGAGATTTTCCGAAGCTCGCTGGATTTCAATCCGGTATCTGAAACTTGATCCATATATGCTTGGGCAGCACCAATCCGATAATGCTCCTGCTGTGCTGGAGTCATATTCTCAAAAATTTGCTGAACGTCTTCAGGATGTGTACTAAGTATTTTTTGTCCCTGAAGCAAAGCCGATTTGCTCGCGGCTGGACCGGCATAAATGGCACGGGCAGGCTTATAATCAGGATTAATTCTATCCAGCTCATCAATCCACGACCGTCTCAACTGATCTATGGCCTTGCCCTCTTCATTGAGTTCAAGGCGTCCCGTTACCGGATTACGATAATCTTCCAGAAGAGAATCCAATCCCCTTTTTGCCGCATCCAGGAGCCTCATATTCGGCGTCCTGAATACAGTTGGTTCACCCTTGGAATCAAATTTCACCGCATAATCCGTGGGATTGAACGGCATATTTTGTGCATCCGCCTCGTCGCGCTGAATTCTCATCCCACGCCGAATTCCTTCCTGCAAACGAGGATTTTTCAGCATGCGAGAGACATAAGGACTCCACACGCCGCCGCGTTCTCCATTTTCCTCGGCCTGCTGAGCAGCGCGCAATTGAGTCAGTACGCTTGCATGTTCCTGATCGAGGGCATTGAGTTTTGAATGCGCCTCTTCAGCATTGGCCTGGGCTGCGCGAAGCTCCCTAAGTGCTGCGGAATTTGAATAGACGTTCATCCCTGCGCGGGAAACCTTGGCGGATGCCAAGGTGATCTGCTGATTTGCTTGGTTTAATTGCTGCTTGGCCTCTGTTCTGGCGCGAGACACATCATTGAAGGATTTCTCGAATTGCTTTTTCAAAGGCGCGATGCTTCCAGGCTTGAACGCCTGTTCATAGGCTGGAGCCGCCGCCGCCCTTTGGCTTTCCGTAAGTGCCTGGTGGACGGCCCGCCTTGTATCCGGAGCATCGAAATTTTTCTTGATAGACGCCGCTAAGCGTGTTGTCGCGGATTCCAACCGATCCTTGAAACTTCCCCTGATGATTGACCGAGACGCACCAGGGGCGCGGGCAACATGGCCAGCTAATCCCTGGATATTAGCGTCCCCGGCCTCCATGAGCGTCAAGGGAACGCCGGCGGCGTGGGATGTGTTCATGAGATCAATGATGTCTTTGGCTGAGGTGTATCCAGCTTTCTCGCCCTTAGCGATAGTGGAGGCGATTTTCTTGACCGCCTCATGTTCGGCCGAGGCTGGATTATATTTCGCCATAAATTTGCCGATGCCGCCCAATCCTTCAAAGAATTGAGAGCCAGCCACGCTTCCGGCCACGTTTTCGGCGGTTTCCTTGGCCTTTTGTTTCCAGTAATCCGGGCTGGTTACGGGCTGTTCTGCACCTGAGACCAGGCCTGTACGCATCGCCTGGCCTGCTCTGCCAAGCCAGGTTGCCGCCGGCGTGATGTCGCCCAAAAGAGATTCCGGCGCCAAAGCTGATACCGCCTGTCCTCCTATCCCTCCAGCTCCAGAGGCTATTGGATGAGCCGCCTGATATGGCGCTTCTTGCTGCTGCAATTGGGCAATGCCCTGTGCTGCATTCTGCTGGAGCCAATTACCAGCGGAGGCTACAGGGGCGCGAATTGACGTGCTGAGTGCCTTTCCGAGCAATTGCTGAGCGCCCAAAGCGGCTTCACCGAAGCCAGCCCCAGCCCCGGCACCGATTGAAGTCAAAAGTCCTGGTTTTTGTTCAGGGGCGGGCGAGGGCGCGGCAGGTTGATTTCCGCCAAGAGATCCCCAATGAGCTTTGGCATAGGCCAAAACCTGATCTTGCGTGGCGCCTTCAGGCGCCGTGATCTTGAACTTTTTACCGTCCGGGGAAGTGACAAGATAATTTGGCATTATGGCACCGGTTGAATTCCCCAATCTCCAGTTCCGCCGCCACCGGTTGGCGCGGCGGGTGCTGCTGAGCCTGGAGTTTCAGGTATGGCATCGGGAGATACTGATGAAAGCGTTTGAATCGTGTCTGGAGACAGGAATTTGTCAAAATCATTGAGTCCAGTGCCAGCTTGGTATTTCTGCCGATAGCCGGCTAATTGTCCAGCGGCGAGTTGCATATAGGTACTGGCAACGCTGGCGAGCTGGGCCGGCGTATTTGCCGCATCCAAGGTGGATTGAGCCTCTTCGCGGTCGCCAAGCGCTCCAGCGGCACCAGTAACAGCTTTCACGATTTCATCGGAAACAATGCGTTTTGCCGCGTTGAATGACGTAGGCGCAGTCTGGCCAAATTGAGCGCCAAACATATTTGATATTCTGTTTATCGTTTGGACATCGTTATTATCAAGCGCCGTCGCCAAGGTGTTTAGAGTCTTCAAATGTGACACCAGCACATTAAACGACTGTACGGCGGTTGCGGATTTTCCTGATGCGAAATCCTCTTTTACCTTCACAATTGGTTGGTAATTTGTGGCGTCGTAACTTGGATTTATCGCGCTAACAACTTGCATAAGTTTCAAGTTTGCAGGCTTAGATAGATCAAAAGTAGAAGGCGGAGCCAAATCATAGTGAGCTATTCTATAAGCAGTAGAATATAAATCAGAATCGTCCTTGGCAATTTTATTCAAATCAACCTGAGCAGGAACGGGAGGAGCGGCATCGGCGGGTGCCGGTATGGCAGCGCCAGTTGGGCCAGGAACGGTCCCTGTTGGCGCTCCAGGGGTAGCAGGCGAGGGGATCGCTGTATCTGTTGGGAGTGTTGGCAACGGCGTGCCATCTCCTGCCGCTGCACTGGCAGAGAAAATTGATTTCCGAGCGGCTAGAGCCTGATTTGTCCAGGCCGGCATTTGAGCCGGATCGGTAGGCTTCGGATTTTCCGCCTGCCACTCATTCCAAGCCTGATTTTCGAGCTGCATGGTCACAAGTTTGTCAGATTGAGCCGCCAGAGATGCGTTCGATTTCCCCATTTTGCTTATAAGATCGAGAACGCCATTTAGGCCATTGGCATCATTTGCCGCGAACATGGCACTGTTTTTTGTTGCTGATGCAATCGCCAAAAGAGCCGAAGTCATGGCTTTATCATTGCCCTGATTTTCTTTGATTGCTGAATTATACGCATCCAATTCATATTTTGCCATGTTGAGCGCATTCGCATTTTGAGCCTGCCAAACGCTATACGCCTGATCTGCCGCCGCCTGGTTTTGATCCCGATAGGCTTGCATAACCTGAGACCCGGCATTTAGAGCGGCCGTGAGCGGGTGACGGGTTAGCATTGATCCCATCATGGCCAGGACCATGGCCGTTGAACCCCAGGCATGGGCTGGATTGAATGATGGCGGCGTGGGAGGCGGCGCCGTATAAGGGGCTGGAGGTGGATTTGGCCCCATTTGGCTTTGGCTTTGCGGAAGATTATCCACAATGTCTTGTATATGGGATTGCATATCCGACCAGAAATTAGGTGGTGGAGCATTATCTGAAAGTGCCGGCGGCGCGGGCATAGAGGTTGGTATTGAGGCTGCTGGAGCTGCGCCGGTTGATGCAGGAGACGGCGTTTTTACGGCTCCTGGACCGGACGGGCCGAACAGGGCGGTTGTCATAGGCCCTTGCGTGTTAAGAGCTGGCGCGGGTGCTTGTACTGGCACTGGTGCCTCCTGTTCCGCCCGCCGCCATGACCGCGAAATTGCCTATGGCGGATGACAAATCTTGATCCTGCTGCATGCTCTGATTCATGATGTCCTGGTAGAGCTGATCGGACATTTGCGTGGCTTGTATTCCGGTGCTGAGCAATTGCGAGGCCATATTTGTCGCCTGCGTTACCCCGGCTTGCTGTGCCTGCGCCAAATCTTGCGCCTCGGCCGATGTTCCGCTCATACCCATGGCCGCGTATTGGCTTCGGATGGCGGCTTGGGCAGAGGCCGTGGCCTGGTTGATCGCCGCCTGCGCGCCAGGCGGAAGAGTCCCGGTTTGAAGATAGTTCTGGAGCTGCTGTCCCTCTTGTCCAAGTTGCGCCGCCGATTGCTGGATTTGAGTTTCGCCTTTGTAGGGCTGGTTTCCCCTGAGAATATCGAGTGCCACGGGTGCCGCCGCCAGGAGACCGAGTCCCGTACTGCCACCGAATAGCCCGCCGCCCTTTCCACCTCCACCGCCGCCAGCCAAGGCGCTAAGAATACCGCCTCCGCCCCCAGCGGCCGGGACAGTAGGCGTAAGAGGGAGATTCCCGGCCCCAAATCCTGGTGCGAATGTTTCCGCGTTTGCTGGCACAGCTCCACCTCCAGCCGTGATGGCTGATGGACCGGCTATTTTCCCCCATAGATTGGATATGTCGCTTGTGAGGCCTCCTGGACCAGTGATTCCAAGGTCTTTCCCCGCTGTTCCGAGACCTCCAGAGATATCGCTGACAAGTCCACCTTGCCCGGTTATTCCCAAATCTCCCCCCAATCCTGATATCTCGCTGGTAAGCCCGCCTGGACCGGTGATACCAAGGGAAGTTCCCAATCCAGATATGTCACCCCCCAAGCTGCCGAGAGCATTCCCGAGCATAGTTCCCTGCAAGGCGTTTCCGGCCGCGCCACCAAGGCTTCCGGCCAATTCTCCACCGACTCCCGCCAAGGCGCCGGTTTCAAGGCCTCCGAGAGCTGATTTTCCGAATCCCTTTCCCTCTGATAGCCCTCCTACTGTGCTTCCCAAGCCGGCGCCAATCGCCGTCCCGATGCCTGGAGCGATTGCCGTTCCAACAATGCCGCCAAGGATTGGCGCGATGGTTCCAAATACGTGGCCCATTACTGCATCCCTCCAATGAGAGATTTTGAGAAATATTGGCTTGCGTGCTTATACCCCCGTTTATGAGCTATGGGAGTCAAATCGTCGCCATTGATATTACCCCAGCCACATTCCACGGCGCCAATACGGCGGGCAAAGGCCTCCATGGCATCCAAAGCCGCCAACACCTCACGCAAATTCGTGCGCTTTGTGAATAGGAAGATCGCGCCAACTGTCGGCCTCGGCTCCATGAATGATTCAATGGCCATCGCGCAAAAAAATACATCATTGCCGCGAATGAGAAGATACCCAGGATTTTGTGAGGCCTGCATGCAAAAATCCCACGCCCCTTCATATGACAGGCGGGGGTGAAATTTACGGTATTTGTCCATCGCCAGGATTATAGCTTCGTCAAAATCTATGACTGTCATGGGCCTTAAAATGGGGTAATTCGAGCAGTCCATGGTTTATCCCGTTGGCAAGTAGCCGGTGAGCGCATTCCGGGCTGAATTATGGTCCTGGACATGATCAAAAATATATTCGTCCATGCCTTCCTGATTTGTAGGATCAAAATTTCCAAGATCGCTGGATTGCTGATTTACGGCGGCGAGCATCTGCTGATGGATAAGCTGATGGTTGGTATTCCAGGTTCCAAGATCGTTAAGGGGGATCGGATCAAGCTGGAAAACCTGGAGCGAGATATAATTTACGGTCGCCTGCACCTCCAGGCCGGTTCCGCCGCCGCCGGTAACGGTCACTTTCGGTGCCTGGCTATATCCGATACCAGGATTTGTGAGATTTAACTGTAACATGCTGCTGACGATAGTAAAATCCGCCGTCGCCTGGATGCCTCCTGGCAGATCAGGAGGGCCAATGGTGACGGTGGGAGCCGAGGTATAGCCTGAACCAGCCGCAACAATGGATAGTGACGCAACAATGCTGCTTTTCCGGCTTATCGCGTAGTTTATATCGGTGTGATCAACGTAATTTGCCGTACTCCAAATGGCTAATTCATTTGGAGTATCTGGCGAATTCCAAAGTTGAGACGTACTCATTTGCGCTTTTTCACCGACACGCTGAGAATCGGCCCATCCATGAATCCATTAGGAGGCTTGCGCATTGGATTGCTATTCCATTTTTCGCCGCTGCTCATGGGCGGCCAATTATATTGACAACCATCTCCGCCAGCACCTCCGCATTCATCCGTGTAAATCGTTCCTGGAGGTGCCTCAGACACCATGCCAAGTGGGTTTTGAACGCGGCTGGCATTCGCCGGAACGTCTGGCTGGCTGGTTTCAACCATGCCTGGCCAATTTATCTGGCCCTTAGAATTATACACTGGTAGTTTAGACATTTTTCATTCTCCTTTTTTGACATACATCATGTTACTCAGTATAAAAATAAACCGATTTTATTTAGTAGGATATGATGTTCGATCAAAAAATATGCTCAATACCAAGCTGCGGCAAGAAAATTAAAGCTCGTGGTTGGTGCGCTGCCCATTGGAAGCAGTGGAAAAAATATGGCGATCCATCTGGACATTATCGCAGTAAACTTATTGAGTTTATGGAAAAAGCCAAATCTTATGATGGAGAAGAGTGTCTGATATGGCCGTATGGGAAAACTCAATTTGGACACGGTAAAGTATGGATAAATGGAAAAATGAACACTGTTCATAGAATTATTTGTGAAGCAACGAATGGTCCGTCTGGTTCTTCTAAAATACATTGCAGGCATATATGCGGAAATGGAAATATTGGTTGCGTTTCTCCTAAACATTTGAAATGGGGTACTGCTTCTGAAAACTATGAAGATTCCGTTTTCCACGGCACTTCTTGTCTCGGAGAGAGGCATGGAAACGCAAAACTTACAAACGAAAAAGTATTGGAAATTAGAGGTCTTATAGGAAAGATGAAACAATTTGAAATTGCAAAAAAATACGGAATATCTCGCCAATGCGTTAGACAAATAAGAGAACGGGAAACCTGGGCATGGCTGTGACATCATGTTTGTCCTGGAACAACGAGACCGATAGAGCCAATTTGGAAAGACGATGGAATATACGTAAGTCCTAGATAGTTTATGGTAACATCTGCATCTGTTGTCGATAAACTTACGCCTAGATATATGCCAACGGCATTGGTAAGTCCTGTAACAAAAAATGGATACCCAAATTCATATCCGCTGGACAGAGAAAATGTATAGGTTCCAATTGGATACGTGCCGCCATCCGTGTCCAGGGAGATCGTGAAAGTGACCGGTGATCCAAAAGACCCTGTGTTTACCGATTGCAGCATGACCGTATAGGCTTCTTTTGCGATAATCGGATTATTCCCGCCAAATAGTTTTGTGGAAATGGATTTTGTCAGGGCGGAATTTGGCGTTTGGAACAGAGGATATAGCGATGTTCCGTCCGATCCCCAGGCCGTCAGATTAGAATTAACCTCTTGCGTCAAAATGAATGTCAAATCTGCGGTTTGTGAGGCGACAAACCAGCTTTCTTCATCCCAAACGATCATCTTGTTTTGATAAGTGAATGTTATCGGATCGAGCAGTGTCATTAACAATATGTAATATTTACCGCCATATATATTGGCTACGGCCGATGTTGGCGTTAGAGCGCCGGCAGATGGCGGAAATGATGCAAAGGAAAACAGGGGATCAAGAGGCTGGCTTATTTTTGTGACCGATCCTCCGTAAAGACCATACACGCCAAGAGGATTGGCAAAAACAACGGTCCTTCCAAAGTCCTGGCATGAATCCCGGAAAGAGGTTCCTACCTGTGGATCGGTGTTCTGGTAGCTGAAAGTTGTCGTGGGCGGATTGCCGCTTGTCGTCACGCCAGAGATGATGGAGACCGATGAATCTCCGATAGGATAAAGGTATCCATTGGTTTGCTGGAGAGCTACATAGTTCTGTTTCAAAAATCTGTCCGATGCCGTGAATATCAATCCGCCATCGCTGGTCGCAAAATCAGAAATTGATCCAGGTGCGGAAACAAACATTTTATTGCCGTTGTTCATGGATGCGGAATTTGTTGGCGGCGTGTAGGCGTTTGCCAACCAAACCCTGCTTTGGAATGTCTCAATCGTGGTTCCGCTTATTCCATAAGGCATCAATTGAACAGTGGCGCTTGCTGCCTGGTTGACGGCTGATTCAATTTCTACTGAAGGCGGAGTGGTGTAATTGTTATTTCCTCCATCTGTAAGGGTGACGGAATTTATCACGCCATTGCTGACGGTGCATGTAGCGGTGGCGCCTGTTCCGCCGCCGCCTACGATGGTTAGAGTAGGTGCTTCGCCATAACCGCTTCCGCCTCTCACAATGTATATGGTTGCAACACCGCTTCCTATCACCGAGGCATATGCTGCGGCACCTGTACCGCCACCGCCGGTAAATGTTATTACGGGAGTCGTCGTGTATCCGCTGCCTGCGGTATTTAAGGTAATCGAACTGACTGATGTTCCGGTAAGACTAGCGGTAGCCGTCGCGCCTGTTCCGCCGCCGCCTGTTATATTTACAGTTGGTGGCGAGGTATATCCTGTTCCTCCTGCCGTCAAAACAATTGTTTCTATGGCCCTTGTTCCAAGAGTTGTTTGTATAATGGCAGAATTACTTGAGCCGCCGCCAGAGAAAGCGAGTTGAACGTAGTCTATTGGCTGATAGCCGCTGCCTGGATTTGTGACATTTACGGCGACAACAGAACCGTTTTCAACCGTGGCGGTAAATGTCGCACCTGACCCCTCTCCGCCATAAGCCGTAACTGTTGGAGAGAAGGAATAACCTGAACCTCCATCGGTTATGGTGATGATTGGAGATATGCTTCCTGAGCTATAAAGGATAGCTCCATCCCAAACCCAATATGAATTTTGACCATTGTTATTGCCGATGAGCAGATATTGTGATCCCCATTGATTGCATCCAGGAAGACTCCCGCCGGATGAATAGAATGTTCCTGCTGTGGAAGAAATGGTTGTGATTGCGCCATTTGAAATCTGTACTTGATAGGCCGTTCCATCAGATAGGAAGACCACAACATATTGGATTGTTGCTATGTTGTAAAAATATGCGTTAATGATGGTTTGGTTTCCAGGGACCGTGTAAATTGGCGAGCCTTTATCCCAAAGAGTTCTGAGAAAACCGTCACCAACGCGCACGAAATTCTCAATATTGTAGAATTCCTGGTCCCTGATAGCAGGCCTGGATGAAGACAGATTCAATCCGGCAAACGGAAACGAGGAATAAATCTGGAGTCCTGTAGGGATTCCCAATTCATCTGATTGGCTGCGGCGTGCCATTGCTATCCATTCCGAATCTCAGTAAAGAGTGACGCATGACTAAAATTGCTAGTGCCGTTAGGCAGTCTAAACCAGGTTTTCATCTCCCATTTACAGATGAACAGAGGGCAGAAAACGCCAAGATGATTTGCAAATTGCTGGGTCATTAGTAACTCATGGAATTGTACCAATCGACCACTCTCCCATGTTCTGTTGACGCTCTGTTTCTTCCAAGTGAGGATTGCCAAAGTTGAAGCATTAACTCGGCTTGTTGGGGACGTTGAGTCCCCAAATAGGCAAGATATGCCGAATAATATTTTACGGAATTTTCAAAAGGGTGAGGAATGGCGTCGTAATCGCTATCCGTGACCAGAGCGGATGGTGTGCATCGGCATTGCCACTCCATTTCCAAGGATTGGCTTGGCACGGGCCAAAGCCAAACATTAGCGTTCACGCCATCGCCATCCGTCGCCCAAACAAGAGGATAGCTGGAGACGATGTAGTTATATGACCTGGCATAAGCCTGAAAATCATCCCACGGCATATAATTCAGGGCTGGCCGCATTGATCCCCATGATATTGCCAGGGAGGTAATATCGGTCACATATTGGATGCCGGCATTGGTGTTCTGGATGATCTCCAAGGCCATCGAGAATGGGTATTTTTCCTGATTGACGATGGTATTGAAAGGCGGGGTAGGCGGGCTACCAGGCGTAAATCCACCTGGCACCATTGAACCAGGCTGCGCGGCATTGCCGTTCGGAGCGAGGCCGGTAGCCAGGAGATTGATGCAGCCCGTGGCATAGGCAACTTGCCGCCTTGCCTCATTGATCCAGGTTGTAAGCTGAGAAACAGGCGTGAGCAGCCCCAAATTATCGTGGAGCAAGGATTGTGTATCGGTGATGTACTGGCTGAGCTGCACTCCACAGGCTCCAAATAAAAAGCCCAGCGGCGATTCAATGCACGCCGGGCTTTTCATCGTCTGGCACGACGTTAAGACGGATAGATATAATTCTCGTTGTCGTTAAGACCGCCCACGGAGACAGTGAACACCGCCGCCGTGGTGATGATGCCGTTGAATGTCACGTTGATGGAGCCAACGGCCGGTATGCTCTCGTATGAACCGCCATCAATGACGGTTTGGTTCGTGGTGGAGAGTGCGCCGGCGGAGCTTGCGGTAGTGGCCACAATAGCCGGTCGCATTGTCACAATATCAGCCTGGGTGGAAGGATTGAGATAGGCCGATGAGGTGCCGAGAGCCACGGGAGTCGGTGTGGCGCTCAGGGTGACGAAGCCAGCCGCCGCCGTGTAGCCGGCACCCGCCGTGGAGATGCCAAAAGCGGTAACGGCAAAGTTCATGATCGCCGTTGCCGCCGCACCCGTGCCGCCGCCATTGGCGAAGGTGAGGGTTGGAACAGAAGTGGTGGGATTTCCATGATTGGTGACGAGAACCGCCGTAACGGTCCCGGCGCCGGTCAATGTGGCGACGGCTGCGGCATTCGCGCCCGTGGTATCACGCGGATCATTGAAGAAACTGACGGTGGGCGGGAAGGTATAGCCGGCGCCCTGGTTGGTGACGGTAATACTGGTCACGACGCCGCCGGAAATGGTGGCATAGCCGGTCGCCGGGACGCCAGGCGAGGGCGGGGCGGAGAAAAAGACATCGGGCGGCTGAGTGTAATTGCTGCCGCCATAGGTAACGGTGACAGTCGTATTCACCGCGCCGCCGACGATGGCGAGCAAGGTAGCGCCCGTGGTGGTGGTGACGGTGGGGGCCGAGGTATAGCCTGAACCGGCATTGGTGAGATAGGCACCGACCACGCACCCGGAGGTGTTGGCAAAGCGCTGGTTTACGCCGTCAGCGGAAAAAAAGATATTTTTTTTGTTTCCTGAAACTGGCTCCCAGGTGGTGGTGATTGGATCATATTGCTGGAGCTGCGTATAGCGCCCCAACGTGGCCCAATAACCATTAGCCGGCGGCGTCCAGACACCGCCCGCCTGCAAGGCAAACTGATTAGAGGTGAGGTCCGCGAGGGTGTTTGTGACACCAGGACCGCCAAAGCGAATGGGCATTTCCTATATCTCCTGATTAGCAGTCATTGGTTCACAGCACCGCCGGCGGGCCAGGCACATTCGGCCAGGCCGGGGCGGCGAGACCGGTGATATGGGCGCCGGAAGAGGGTTTGGAGCAGACAAGATCAAGCGCGGTGAGCAGAACGCCGATGCTGGCAAGCTGTCCGAGCGGGATCATTGATTCAAAGCCGGTGAAGATGAACGGCGCCGCTTCGGACATATACATGGCGAGATAGCGAGAGTTGATGATATACATTTCCCCTCGCGGACACCACGGATCGGGGAATATGGGCGTATTTAAAACCTGTATTGCCCGGAAACCGGAATTCACCACATCACCCTTGCCATAACGGCTTCGCGGCGTGGTTTGGTATTGCTCGAATCCCATGAAATCAGCCATGAGCGTTGCCCAATCGGCCGGATTCATAACGGCAAAATCTGCATCTTCACCGCCGGCGCCGGTCTGCACGCGGGTAAGCATCGTGGCCATGCCGACGCGAGAGGCGATGTTCGATATGCCGCCCTGGTTGGGGTAATACTGCCCCTGCCAGAAAGAATTCGACTTGCTGATACCGCCATAGCTGGCAACATTTGTGCCGTTGTCATAGGCCATGTAGAGGCTATCGAGCGCATTCAGATTGGCGGTGTTATTCGTGAATAGGGATTGCGCGATGGCCTGCTTGATCACCACGGCCGCGTCCGCTGTGACGGCGCGCAGCTTGGGGATGATCACGTCCGATGACTGCACGATGGCTTCCAGGTTGAAGAAGCCGATGGGAACCATGCCGATTTTAAGATTGAATGACGCATCATTGATTGCGGCCTGGTCTTCCGGCATCGGGAAGTCACCCGCGAAGCTGCCCCAATTGAATGTGGTGAAACTGCTGCCCTGAGTCGGAACCGTGATTTGCGAAGCACCGCCGCGAGCCGATTGCGCATTGCTCAAAAGCAAGCTGAGCAATGGGTGAGACTGATAAATCTGCACGAAAAGCGACGGTATAACAGCGCGGTTTGTAATATTGGTGAGCTGTTGGCCAAGCGCGCCGCCTGGCATTAAACCGCCAGATACGCCGCTTGTGAAGAATGTTTGTGACACGGTTTATCTCCTATGCGGCGTCAGCCGCGCCCTCATTGAGAATTTTCGTTACTTCGCTGTCGAACCACTTCAAGGGGTCTTTATGCAGTGCCGCGATATTCTCATCAGAGCCACGATCATCGCCGGTCCCGTAGAGATGGGCGTATTGCGGCGCATAGGCGTTTGGCTTGATCGGCGCGGGGGGCTTCGGAAGCGTTTCCATGTATGCCGGTGCGGCGATTTCCGCGTCAGCAATATTCTTCTCATTCATGAATTTGATGAGATTATCCGTGGCTTCAGGCGTGAGCTTGTATTTTTCTTGAGCGCGGCCGATGGAATCCCGAATTTGCTTTTCCATTTTGGCATTCTGCGCTGCTTCTTTTTCGGCGGCGCGTTCATCCTGGAGCGCCTTCAACTGCGCCTGAGTCGCGCTCAATTCTTCTCGGATCGGTGCCACAACCGCATCACCGACATCAATGCCAGGCAGATTCAGGGATGGATCAAGCTCTTTGAGCTTGCGCTGCACCTGGAGACCGCTGGCTTTGTCGGAGGTGAGCTGATTAAGCAGCCCCACGGCTTTCTTGTAGAGAGCCAAATCGGCGGAGGAAATCTCTACCACCTCGGGAGTATCGGCGGGCATTCTCAGTTACCCTTTCCATTCGTGCCGTCAGTGGTGGTGCCGTAATGCTGCAATCCCATGCCGGCATTGCGCGCACCGGCGGGGAGTCCGGCCGGATTTGCGCCGATGCCCATGGTATCGAACGGGACGATCTTCTGAATCGGGTCTTTGCCTTCGGCGGGAACCGTATTGACGTAGGGGCCTGGACCTTTGGGCATGACATTCGCTCCTGGTTATGCCGCCTCGCTCATGTCGGGCGCCCCGGCGGGGCCTCCGGGCGGGGGTGCTGGCGGTGGGGGTAAAGCGGGTGGTGCATTGGGCGGTTGTGCCAAACGCTGAAGCGCCGCATTGGGCTGTTGCGTGGCAAGTTTCTGGATCAGTGCCATAAGTTGGGTAATTTGGGATTGATCGGTGGCCGGCTGGCTTTCCGCGTGTTTAGCCAGCATTCCTACGGCCTTCAGCACGTCATTATGAACATCCGAACCCATGGGAATTGCGGGTAGCGCTTCCTGAAGCAGGGTGACGGCCGATTTGACCTTTGAAACCGCCGCTAGGGCATTTCCCGGATTGCCCTGCGGGGCCATCATCGGGCCGATGGCAGGCGGGCCGCCCATAAGCCCCGGAGGAAGCGGCGCAGGTCCACCAGGAACGGGACCAGGCGCTCCGCCGGGACCGGGGGGCGCTCCACCGCCGGCGGCTAGAAGGCCGGCTAGAGCAGGGGGGATTTGTCCATCAAAGGGGGGCATGGTTTTGCTGCGGCAAAATGCGGATGGTTTTTACGCATCCGCGCTTTGGCTTACTTGCGCTTGCCGCGATGTCCTTTACGCCGTGCCATGTTGAAAATCCTTAAGATGACGATGTTGAGGGGGAATGGCATTCAGATCAGGTCTGAATGTCTATTACTTCCGCTTGCCACGGTGCATCTTGCGCTTGGCCATGATCCACACTCCTTCTCATGAAGGGGACACCGGCTTTGCCGGTCCCGTTGTGTCCGCCCATATCGGCGTGGCTTTACTATTTCCGTTATTATTGAATCGTCAAAAGAATAAGATGGACGTGTGATTTATGCAGCAAACTTGCAGCATTTTTTGGTTATCTTTGTTTCCCTTTTGGAATTTGCGGCAATAATACTGTGAATCATGCGGACACGCTTGGCCAGCAATTCCTCTATTTTTTCCTCAATTTCTGGCTTAATTTTTGTCCGGCCGATTTTCCATCTGACTACTGCCGTTCTGGAAACACCTATGTTCCTCGCAAGATCACCTTGCCATTGCCGGCCGTAGAGAAGCTGTCCCCTTAATTCTAGCTCAGATGGCGTCATTGTCCCTGAATTTCCAATCTGACAAAATATCGTGCTGCAACACTGTCACCGCGCCAACAATTTCGGACGTTCCACGGCTTCCTACTTCAAATCTCACGCCAACAAATCCGCCGGAGCAAATCGAGGCAATCGCAACCGCGACAATTTCACCTCTCTCCGCCTCTTCCAATGTTTTTCGCAATATCGCTATGACATTTTCATTCGGTCCAGGCGTTTTATAATCTCCAAAAGGTTTGATAATTTCAGCCTGTTTGATGGTATTTTTCATGGATTATTTTTTCCTTCTCCCAGGTGGTGCGCCGCCCTGCTGCTGTTCCTTTTGTGCGGCTAGTTCTGCGACCTCGGCGGTTTTGACTTCAGCAATAACCGCATCAGCATTGGGAGGATTGATCTGTTCGACAAATTGCGTATTCGACATCGCATTTGCCTTCTTAAGCAATATCGCCTTCTCTTGCGCCTCATCGCCAAAGGCTGGCGAAGAACTATGGGCGTCAACGGAGACGCGAATATTATGCGGAATTTCGTGCATGTAGAATTGATATGCCTTCATGCCGGGAACCGGCGGCTGTACGGATGGATCAATCAACTTGCCAAGCAATTCAGGAGCGAATTCCTTTTCCGGCATAACCCAAGCGGTAAGCAGAGTGCTTGATTTTGCCTTCAACAAATCCAATAGTAAGCCAGCGCATGATTGGATTGATCTTTCAATTCGCAAGGATTTTGTCTTGAACCTTGGCGTTGCGTTTGATGTCAATTGCCCGGTTTGTCCATGGCTTCTAACAGAAGGTGAAGCCAAACCCTGCAACGTGGGAGTCATGCCCGTCATTACGTCAAACAAACGCTCTGTCTGCTGGAGGCTGGTCCATAAATCCGTCGGCAGAGTCGGTGCCAATACAATCGGCGGCTTTGCGGTGGGATCGGGATCGTGCATCCATCCGCCAGGTTTTGTCAGTTTGGATTTTTTGTCCTGATCCATGCCGGTGCCGCCCAGGAACGCGATAGGAGGTTGCTCCTGAAGGCGCAAAAGACCATTGATGCCATTCACCCGTTTATTGAGTTGTCTTTGCAAAAGTGCCAAATTGGCAACTTCCGAACGCCCCCAAAAATAGTTCTGCAAGCGATTTGGACAGAATTCGACAAAAGGCTGTTTGAAGGCCAGCGGATTTCCCTCGAAAGGCGTCCTGATTGGCTGTTTATTGGCCAGATCAATCGCATCGGCAAAAATGTTCATACGCTGTTCTTTTCCAAACAGGATGATGTTGCCTACAAGCTGGAATGTACTCCATTCCCTGCGCCCTTCGTCATCCTTTCTGGAATCATCCCGTATCCAAAGCTCATCCACGCGGACAAGTTCTGTGATTATTTTTGGATCGAATGACGGATAAGGACCGGCAAGCCATTGCACCATGCCATTTGTGGTTTGCGGATTTGCCGCACCCACGCCGCCAACGCCTTGGTAAGGCTGAAAGCCACCGACAATGACTTGCTTCAGCATTGCGGCCTGGTCTGGTCCATCGGCTGAGCGCGTTTGCATCGAAAACTGAATCGCCCGTTTATAAATCCGCTTTGAATCCGGGTGATCCTTTATCAAAATTCTGAATTGATCTCGCGTCAGATATGTTGAATGAACAAACGCCTCTTGCTGATCTAGATTGTTTATATCAGCCCTCAACACGCCCATGAATTCAGGCATGATCAGATGCGGCTCCAGCCCGTTCACGGTCCATAGCATTTTTATAAAGGTGATGCCCTTTACCAGCGCCCAGCGCGTGGCTTCCTCAAAAAGCGTGTCTAAATCAGTTTGGCGAGATTGATCTATCAGCTCATGAGCAATAGATTCCGCTTGTGCGCGCTGCAATGAAGAACCGCCACCAGGATAGGTCACAAGATAGCGAAGATCGGTGGTGGTGCAGATATAACTTGTCAGGTCTTCGATGCTGTCAAAAGTCTTATTGTAAATCGCAGCATCGCCATTTTCATCGCCAGACAGGTATATGTTCCTGAAGAAAGCGCCACGCTGTAAGCGATCAAGCGAGTCGGGAGTACATTGTCTAATAATCTCGTACAGCCATTCTTCCAAATCACGATCTGGAATAATCATGATGCCCTCGCAAATTCACCAAAATGTTCATAGGCTGCTTTTATGTATGCGTTATGAGCTTCCTTCTCAGTATCATGCCTTCCAAGCCAAATAGATTTTTTGTTTATTTTTAAAGTTGCGCACCACTTTTTGGTTCTGTAATCCCAATGCGCTCCTTTCAAATTTTTTCCATTCCATTTTTTATTCATATTATTTTTTGATCTTGTCGCCTGCCTTAAATTTGACCACGAATTATTTGATCTGTTTCCGTCTATGTGATCAACTTCATAATCAGGCCAATTTCCCGTCATATAGAGAAATGCAAGACGATGGGCTCGATATAATCTTCCTTTAAGATAAATTACGACATATCCGTATGTCTCTATACGACCGGCTATTTTACCAGAACATTTGCCGTTCAACCAAGTAAATGTTCCCAATTTCTGATCATAAGTCATCCGCGATTTTAGATGCTCAGAAGTTATTCCGCTATTTTTGTCGTTTATGATTCCCCGTGTCACGATATGATACTCCCATCCGGTCGGCGTGGATTTAGGAGCGTCACAGGGGGTCTTTGCTTGGCCCGGTGAACCATTTCCACGGGATTAGGGGCGCGGGGATCAGGCGCCCTCGCAAAGGCACCTAAAGGCTGTCCCTGAGCTGCGGCCTGGACCATGCTCCTTACCCTCGATCCTATGGCACTATTGATTTTCGGTGTGCCAAACATGGCATCTGCCCGCTGCTGCTGCCCCGGAGGCAGCTTGGGCGCCATCACCGCACCCTCACGGCCATCTGAGGAAAGATCGGTCATGCCGTGATCCTCCATGACCATGTTCGCGGCCATATCCATCGCCCTCACGGTGTTTGATCCGCCGATGGAGGGCGCTTTCCCTGCCGATATGTCAAAGCCCTTATTTTTCTGGACCGCGCTGCATTTCGGGCATTCTTTGTCCGGGACATCGCCGGCATCGGGAAAGTCGCTTGTCGCCTTGAAGCGATAGACGTGGGAACAGTTCTGGCAGCGGTTTTTGATCCAGAAATCCATGGCTAATTTTCCGAATCTTCCAAATTGGAAAGAGGCCGCCAGTACAAAGGTTCAAAGGGCAGGCGGATATTATAGAGTGGCACCACCCATGCGCCGGTCTTCACCCATTTCCAGCCCTTTAGCTGCCTAGTCGCCCGCCATTTCGCCTCAAATCCTGGATTATCGGGGCTGTTTGAAACCCTCACGGTTTCTCCGTTATACGGATATGTCCTGGTATCCGCGTCATCGGGATTCAAAGCCTGGTAGCCATATTCCTGTTTCGGCGGAGCCGGGGGAGCTGGAGGCGCGGCAGGGGAGGGAGTCAGTTCGGGAGTTTCGACTTGCGAAGGCCAACGGGGCATGGATTTTTCCTTTCCTTCTATGCCAATCCGCGTTCTGACAGGAATTTATTGATCGGCGGCTCTGGTTTTGGCGCGTTCAATGCGCGCATGACGCTGTTATTCAGAATATCGGATACTTTGGATTGAACGTGATCCGTGGCCTTCATAGCCCGCTCATAGGTCAGGCCTTGCGCGATCATCGAGGGGCGAATCCAGCTTTTCCAGCACTCATCCGCCAATGCCGCCGCGAATACGCGGTCATCATGAAGGCCTCCAGGCGCTCCGACTTCCGCGCCTTCCTGCACAACCTCGTACATTTCCCGTAAGCAAAAAACCGAATTCATCAGGATTTGATCGGTCACATGGCTGTCCCGGAAACCGCCGAGGAGCCGGAATTTTGTCCTAACGCTGGTCTGCCAGTTATAGACGTAGCCAGCACCCATGGAATCAGGGCGATGGTAGAGATACCACCGCATTGTTTCCAAAAAGTTGGTGGCTCCAGCGGGCATTTTCATCGCCTTTTGGTATTCTTCGGAGCGAAGCTGCTGCCGAACAGAATTCAATTCCATCATTACCTGGTCGCCAGGGCCTCCGATTTCCAGGTTCACGATACAATTGACATACCAGCCGGCGAGATGCGCCATGACCCATGCCGCCTGGCCGGGTGTGTGATTATTGCTGGCGTATTCCGCGACTTGCACCCATTTGTCCGCGAAGCATCGGGCCACGCAAATCACGTTGTTATCCGCATTGTCATTCCGTCCATAAGCGGGATCAAAACCGATGGCGTATCTCGCACCTTGAACCGGTTCTTCCCAAACCCTCAGCTCCACCTCGTTATAGCGATCTGGCGTGATGATTTGTTCGCATTTCGAGGCCATGAAGCTGTTGCCGTGGTAATAGCGATACCAGAGAGATGGAATTGTCCTTGCCCGCTCCAGGTCATCCGTAACCTTGCGAATTTGGAAAAATGACATGCCCGTGGAAACAAAGGCGTCGTCTTCCGTCCAAGGCTGATTTTCATCCAGCATTTCCTTGGAGACAGTTTTATTTGATTCCTTCCACCTAATCCATGCGAGCTGTTCTTGCGTGATGGTCCAGCCATAAGCCTCTTTGACCTCAACCATCTTTTCTTTTTCGCGCATCGAGGGGGGCGAAGCGCCAAAAACCTTAAACCGTGGGTCTTTCTTGTCGATCCTATTAAGCGGCTTGCTCCACCATCCGGCGAAAAGGCGGCGTTTGACGTAAATATCAGTGCCGGCATCATCCCACATGCCGCGCCAATGATTTTGCCCGTGCGCCGTACTCTCGAATATGTAGAGCCGGTTCGGATTATCCATGGACATGGTTTCCATGAATGAATTCAGCCCCTCGACACGGCCGTATTTGGAAACTTCGGAAAGCAGTGCCACGGTATAGGCGCGGGATTCGCCCCATGTCGTTTTCGACTTTCCAGCAACCAGGAAATCCAGGCGCGACCCGTTGGAAAATTCCAGGAAAGCCGCGTTATTTTTGGTGATGGTGAACGCTTTTCCAAAATAATTTTGGGGAAAGCTGCGCATATAGCGCGTCAAAACGTCCCGGAATGATTGGCTGTTTTTGTCGTTATCTATGACCAGGGCGCCGAAAATTCGGGGATGGATTGCCAGCCAAAAGAGCAAGATGGCCAGCGTGATCGTGGAAATGCCAAGCTGACGTGACTTAAGTATCAGAAAAATATGGATTCCTTCATCGAGTCCATTGCCGATGAAGCCCAATGCTCTCTGCTGGCTCTCCCATAATTCCAGCTTTGTGCCTTCTTCAGGCGATTCCGCTGCGGATTCCTTACTGTCAATCCGCAGGTTGGCGATGAATTGGGAGAACGCCTTGAGCCATTTTCCTGATTTGCTGGCCATTTCAGGCCATTATCAAGGCGCCTCCCTAGCCATCAAGCAGAATCTATTGGAAAGCCTTCTGAATGATCGGCTGCTCAGCCATCAGGCGGTTTATCGTGCGATCCTGTATTTTCTTCTGGTTATACCCCCAGGTGGCGTCACCCTCCATGGCTTTTTCAAAGTCGATGAGGATCATCAGTAGAACGCCATAGGGCGGTATTTTGACTGATAAACCAAAATCATCCTCTATATCTACCGGCATCGGATAGACGCCATCTTTTGTTTCCATGGTCGTTTGGATGTTATTTCGGTTGAGTTCCGCATCGCTTTTTGTCTTGAACCTGAGCATGATGGTTTCACCCACGCCTTGCAGGATAATTTTCAAAATGTGCATGTTTTTCCTCAGTGTTTGACGTTTTTGGGAAGATCGTCTGAGATTTCATCACAGAAATCATGAATCTCTTTTTCGACAAGCCTCATGAAATCAATTTTTGTCCGAATATCAGTGTTCTTTTCAAAAATATTGAATTTCATAATGGCGTACATGCCGGCGCAGGCTGTGTAAAACACGGCCCGCATCAACTCTAATTTGTAAATCTCCGCATCTTTCGCCACCTCATTTTTTAATTTATTCCAGAATTCATCAATCGTGTTAATATTTTCAAAGTCTTTCATTGGCGTTTCCTCCTTTGTTTATTCCGCCGCTGCTCTCATCTCGTCCCGGATTCTCAGCACAGTAGAATGTCCGGTGCCGGTGGTCTTATGCACCACCCACGGCCGCATGCCGCTGGCAAGCAATTCCACGACGCGCTGGTAACGCTCAGGGTCACTCACTTCAATGCCCTTCGGACCAGGGCGGCGCCCCTCTTCCTTCACCCGCGCTAGGCCAGCTTTAATGCGAGTCTGGATCATGGCGCGCTCAAACTCGGCAAAGACGCCCAGCATGCCGAACATCGCCCGGCCCGCCGGCGTGGTGGTATCGAGGTTTTGCGTGTGCAGATACAAGCCGACCTTGGCCGCATCCAAATCCTGGAGCGTGTGGATCAGATTGCCCAAAGAGCGGCCAAGGCGGTCAATCGCCCATACCAGGATAATATCGAACTCGCCGGCATCCGCCGCCTTCAGCATGGCATTCAGCCCCGGCCGCGCCTCGCGCCCCTTGCCGCCGCTAATGCCGTGATCGGTGTATTCCCCTACCACTTCCCAGCCGCGCTTTGCCGCCAGCTCCATCAATTCGCGGCGTTGGTTATCCGTGGTTTGATCAGCCGTGGAAACTCGCGTGTAAATGCAAGCCTTGAGCGGGCCTGTGGTCTTCGTCGCTTTAGCCATTAGTCTCTATCTTTCAACGTATTGATGCTGATACTTGCCGCGTATCAGGGAATTGAACGCCTTGCCGACGCTTGGCGATTTTTGAAGGTCACTGGCCGTTGATGGAGGAACATTGTCATAAGCAGACACCCGGCCGTCTTTCCACTTCACATATAGCGTTTGCGAGGCGCTATCATATCCAACCGCATCCAAATGCGAGCTGGAGACAGGATTCAATTCAGGGATTTGGTTTGCCATGTTGCACCATCATCGTAATTGTAAATTAATCACATCTAAGATGATGGTGCAATACTAATTATCAAGTCGTGGCAAAAATTTAAGGAACAATCCAAGCCACCATACCGCCTGTTGGCTCTATGTCCTTAAATTTGAGGCGGATATATGCCTGTCCATTGCTACCGGCATTTTGCACATATCCTTGAATGCCCCATTCCTTTGGCTCCGTGACCACCACTAGGCAGCCGCCGAATGTTTCTACATTCGGATCAACCTGGACGATCTCTCCAATCTCAAAACTCCTTGGAATCATAACGACTTTTCCTATCTCAGAGCATTAGGATCAGTCACAATCCCATTTTTCAAATCCTGACCAAGCTGGTCCTGACATCCATCCATTGAAGTGAAAAACTGCATTTCAAGCGTAGTACCTCCCGCCGAAACATATGAGAGTGTAACACCTGAAAGCGTGCCATCTGCATTGGTTTGTTCCGTGATATTGGGAATTATGTTCTGCTGACGTAACTGGTCTTCTGCATCTGCTGGGGATGTATAGCCATCCGATGGCAAATAATCGCATGTTGCGTTTTCAATATTTTCCACCACCCATGTACGTGCATAGGATGCCGTGGGAGCGAGGGAGATAGATGCCGCCAAAAGGAAAAGTTTCGCTTTCAAAATCTTGCTCCAGTTTTGTTCATACCAAACAAGAGCGGTCTTAATATATTTTCTCTAATTGTAAATACCAATCATCTAAGATGAATTAGAAATGTTATGCCTAAATTTACACCATTTCCTTGGGCGGCAGGGGCATATCAAAATTGTGTTTCCGCCAAATATGCAACACATAAGGGTGAACATTGATATGATCCGCCGGCGGCACATGGTATTGCCAGCATAGCTCCTCTTCCTTGAAAAAAAGCCGCTTGATTTGCTCCATCTCCTGCCAATTCGGGCAGCGGTTATTGAGACTTATTGAGACATGATCCCAGCCATCGCCATTTGAGGCGATAATCCTCATAACCCGCCGTGCGGATTTTGATGTGATGCAGAATACACCATGAAATTTTCGATCTTCATGGGTGTATCCATCGACTCTGTATTTATCCAACTCCCGCAAATCTATCATTGGTTTGAATCCGATAAATAGGCTTGATCTATGGTGGTCAACAGCTTTTGCTGTTCCTCGAAATAGCCGGATGCTCTGGCTTTGCGGATAATTTCGTCCAAATCATCGCAAAACTGATTGATGGCATCAGCCAAGAGCTTGATAAATGGTTCATCGCGTTCCGTGCGCTGAAGAGATGGAGGCAATTCCGGGTGCCAGGCGTAGCGGTCAACAAAATCCAGCTCCGCCACCCACATTTGCCCTTGTACCTGGCATTTATAGGCATCGCCAAACCCGTCCACGATATAGCCGATCTGTGTTTGCGGCGCGGGGCATTTGATCTCCAGCCCGCCGTTCAAATCCAGCAGGAGGCGATCTGGACTAGCCCCGGCACGGCCGTCATCCGTGGTGATCAGCCCGCATTTTCGGATTCTAACCTCTTGAACAAACTCATAATTTTTAACCGCGGCGTCTTCGTGCATTTTCCCGTGCTGGACCCATTCTAGGTGATCCAGGGATTCGAGCTGGCGATTCAGAATTTTCTCCGCTGCCAGATAGTAAGCGTATTTTCGTGCCGATGTGGATAGTTTTCCGCCTGGCGTTAGAATCTTGTCGAAATTTGAAGCCGTGGGCATGCCGAGGCGGGCGGAGAGCCATTCAGGACTCCCCTGTTCAACTTGAATTTCCTTCACCTTTTTTCTCCATTTTTGCTTTCTTGGCTAGAAGTGCATTGAGAGAGGATGGAAAATTTTTAAACTCGATTTCATCCAGGCTGTTCACGCCGCGATTCAGAAGATAGGCTTTCGTATCTGTATTTGTTTCCTTAATGAGTGCAATCAACTCATCTTTTTGCTGCGGCGTGATGTAGCGGATGCCTGCGGCATGGGCATCGTCATCCTCGCCGCGCCTAACGATGTTTAGAAGCAGCTCGGTCACATAGCGCTTGCCGTAGGAGAGCGTGGAGCCGGCCGCCTGGAGGCTGTTCCGTCCCGGCCCGCTATCCAGGGGCAGGCTGAAGCGCGCCGTCTTGCTGTGGCCGTCTATATGCGTCAGCGTGCCTATAACCACGCTGCCGCCGCCCTCTCGGGCGCGTTCCTCAGTATCAAAAGAGAGGGTGAAGCCTTCCCGGTCCATGAGCGGCTGGATGACCTCAGCCATATCCTCCCACCGGGCGAATTTGATTTTTCCCTTAGTGCCTAGATCAATGATCCCGTTTTTCGGGATTTGCGGCATATCTTTCTTCAACCGCCACAAGGCGCGGGCAAAGGCAATTTTCGCCTGATCAGCCATAACCTCCCGCTGCATTTGCAAAAGCGCCTGGAGATTGGCGATGTTTGTATCCGGGTTCCTGGATGCTTCCGCGATGATATTCAGAAGGGATACTGTAGGCTTTTCCGCATCATCCGTCGAAATGATCTCGTTCATTTTCCCCTTCCTGAATTTTTATCCATTCCTTCATGGCCAGGATTAGGTATGGCGTCCTTACATTGGATATATGGGCCATCCGTAAGGCGTTACCCTCCTTGTAGAGAACCATGATGCAAACGCCTTCGTCCTGCAATTTGTCAATGGCACCGGTCAAAAGCGTTTCCATTGTGGATTGCATATCCAGCATCTTTTGCTTTTCAGCAGGAGACACAACTTCCTTATTATCTTGCCACATATGCAATCCTTTCAATGTTTTGCATAATTTGTTTCCAGCGTTTTATTAATTGTTTATGCAGTGCAATGATATTCTTTTTTTTTGCATAGTGCAATCCAAAATGGACAGTCCAGGAGTTTCTTGTTAAACACTGAGTCCTGCAAAAAATGGAAACGTCCAAAAATGGATCATAAATCTTTTCTGGAACGGTTTGCCCCCGGCGATGCCGCCAAAGCCTTCAATGTTTCCAGAATTTGTATAAGCCATTGGAAAAGCCGTGGAATACCTTCCAGGTTTTGGCTTCTTGCCGAACAAATCGCCAAAGAAAAAGGCTGGGGTATAACGGCGGCCGATCTGGAAAGCAGCGCTACGGGAACGCGGATTGAAAAGCGCAGGGACAAGGAACATGAAGGGATTCGATGAGTCCTGGCTCCGCGACTACCAGAAGCGCCAGGCGCAGCACACCGCGCCAGAACCGCCGCATATCGGGGAATACAGCTTCACGCTAAAAAGGCCGCTGATCCTGCCCAATCGAAAAAAAGACATGCACTGGAGTACCAAATCCAAACTCATCCACGCTCTAAGCCAGGAGGTGGCACAAGCCATAGGCCGGGGACCGCCTGAGCCGATCCCCAAGGCACTTGTGAGGGTCTTCAGGCACGGGATAAAGCAACCGGATGACGATAACCTTGTAGCCTCGTTAAAATGGCTCCTGGACCTTTTGCAACCGCGAAGCAAACGCCATCCCTATGGCCTTGGCATAATCGCCGGCGATGACCCTGAGCATCTTGTAAGTGAGATTTTCCACCTGAAGCCGCGTTCTCGCGCCGAGCAAAAAACCATTGTCACAATCCGGGATTTGGGACCATGAGAGTATTAGACATTTTCAGCGGCATCGGCGGCTTCAGCCTCGGCCTGGAAAGAGTCGGGATGAAAACTGTAAGATTTGTGGAGATTGATCCGTTCTGCCGCCGCGTTTTGGCGAAACATTGGCCGGATGTGCCTTGCGATGATGATGTGACGAAAGCTGAATTCAGGGAGGGAGAGGCCGATGTCATCTGTGGCGGATTTCCATGCCAGGACGTATCCAGAGCTGGACATCGCGCCGGAATTACCGGTCGCAATTCAGGACTCTACCGGGAATTGGTGCGAGCCATTCGCCTGGTACGACCAGAATACGCGATCCTGGAGAACGTGGCAGCGCTGCTTGGTGACGGGATGGGCGATGTATGCGGGGAGTTGGCCGAGAGCGGGTATAATCTTGAATGGGATTGCGTACCGGCGTGCGCCATCGGCGCCCCTCATGAGCGGGACCGCATTTGGATTGTTGCCCACGCCTCAGAGTTGCCCCGCAGCAAACGATGTGAATTTGAGGAAATCGGGAGATGGCAGGAAAAAGCCGAACAAATTGGGGTGGGCATTGGGGATGCTTCCAACGCCAACAACAGAAACAACCATGAGAACAAAACCATATGCTCAGGGCGGAACACCTCTGAGCATGATTCTTCAAAATTTATCGACTCCCAAGGCGGCGGATGCGGACAAGGGCGGGCGTGGAGACCTCCTGACAGTTTTTCGCGGGTACGAAACCAGACACGCGGGAACATTGCCGACGCCGAATGCGCGGGATTGGAGAACGGCAACGCCAAAGCCGCACGGAACTCACAGTCCGAATCTTCCAGAGAAAATTTCACAGGTTGCTGGAAAGCGTGGCCGGATGAACCCGCGCTTTGTGGAGTGGATGATGGGATTCCCTATCTTGTGGACAGAGTTAAAGCCCTTGGAAACTCGCTCCTGCCGCAAATCCCGGAAATGATCGGACGTGCGATTATGGAGAGCAGGCGTGACTAGAAGACGGTATGGAAAACCAAAAACCAGTGCCGCACAAAGCAGAATGGCGACGAATGAATTCCGGCCGGTGAATAATGATCTGGATATTTGCTTTGAATGTTTGTTTCTGGAAGTGGGCGAGATATGCCGCCAATGCGGGAGACAACGGAAAAATGATAACTAATCTATGGAGCGATGAAAAAATTGCGCTGCTGAAAGAGTTATGGGCGCTCAATTATCGGGGGGCGCAAATCGAGGAAATCATGGCGGAGCGGAGAATGCCGACGCCAAAAAATGCCATTTACAAGAAGGCGCAACGCCTGGGCCTCACGCCGAGAGCATCGCCCATTGTTATTGTCGATCCCGGAAAAACCCGGCGCGACATGGTTGAAATAGGAAAATGCGCGGCCGAGCCGCCCGCGCCCGAACTTGATAAGATGATCACAAACTACAAAGCGCCTTTAATTTCCAGAGCGCGAAAATATGAGCGTAATGAGGGCTGCTGCTGGCCGATTGGCGATCCTAAAAGCGTCGATTTTCGATTTTGTGCAAAAAAAAGGATGACCAGGAATTATTGCGAATTCCATGACAGCATTGCCTTCAATCGCAATATGAAAGTTGAGTAAAAACCATAAAAAACCGCCTTGGCGTGAATACCAAGGCGGCTATATGGATTCATCATTCTTTATAATGAAAAGCCAATTCATTCAGGAAATTTTCTTTATCTTCGCAAACCCGGATAAGATGTTTCATGCGTTTTATGTTTTTCTGTTGAACGAAAAACAAAACACAATTTGCGATGATGAGACACCAGTTTCCTAAAAGAAGAATTCCAAGAACATGATGTTCATTCAATTGCCACCGCCCATGCCGAGGAAACCCCCGGATTTTTTCTCATCGGCTTTTCCCTCAGCGGTCATCAGGCTTTGCGCGCCCTGGCCAACCGCGACGGTAGCGGCGGCGTTCGCATTCGCCGTGGTTCGGGCCGTGTCGGCTTCAGATTGTGTCACATCGGTTTGCGCCTTTTCGGCCGCGAGCTGGGCGTTCACCATGTCATTTTCGCGGTTCGCGTCAGTCTGCTCTTTTTGTAGCTCGATCTCTTGCTGCTCAACGTAAAGCTGGCGCTCCTGATCCTGGAACCCCTGGTCCCGTTTCTTATCGGCTTCCGCCTGCGCCGATGCCGCCGCATTGGCAGCATCCCGGCGCCGCTGGGCGGCGGCTTCGCGGGCTTGCTCCTGCGCCGCTGCCTGCGCCTGGGCCTCTTCCTCCTGCTGCTGTTCGGCGGCGGCCTGCGCCTGGTCCTGCGCCTGAGCCTGGCCCATGGCGGCGAGTCCAGAATCTAGCTGCTGTTGCGATTCCTGAGCGAAAGCCGGCACGCAAAGGGAGGTAAGTACAATGCTTGCAAAGATTTTTTTCATCTGATCACCATGGGCCGTGGGTTAGGAGTTAGGGGTTAGGGGTTAAGACTGCTTCGGCGGGCAAACAGCGTTCGGCTGCACGCGGGTTTCATTGGCCGAGGTGGAAACCACAAGCGCGGCGCCCGGCTTGAACTGGCACAATTCGCCAACCTGGCTAGAGGTGAGGGTCTGGCCGTTTTCGTTATAGCCAATCGTTACGCCATCAACCAAGGCGGTTGAGGACACCATCGAGCCGGCCGCCGCACCAGCCACGCCGCCGAGAGCCGCCGAACCAACGCCGGTATTGGCATTGCCGCTCAACCCGCCGCCCAAAAGCCCGCCACCCACGGCGCCGAGAACGCCGCCGACAACTTCAGCCGTTTTCTGGTTCTGAGTGTTATCAACCTGAACCTTGGCCGGCATGACCGTGAGAATGGTGATTTCCTTGGCATTCTGCACCTGGTTCACCTGGTCAGCCTGGTAAACATTGGCCTGCAAATTGGCACCGGGCTGCGAACAAGAGGTGAGGGAAAGGGCGACAGCCGCCGTTGCCGCAAGATATTTTGCCTTCATAATTACTTCCTTCGCTTTCGTTGAGAATTACGGTTTTTCAGATACCCAACCGTCAGGGAGAGGGTGAGCCTTGTGGAAATCAGCCAGCAATTTAAGCCAGCTCAAAATCCGTTCGGGCGTATCGTTTTGTCCATTCATCCAGCGCCACACGCCGCGCTCATTGACCTCCAGAATATCCGCGAGGTAGCGGGGGGACCATCCCAGGGCATCCAGGTAAATGGCGATTTGCGTCATGCTGGTATTTTTGAATTCTTCAGGATATATTTTCAACATTTTTAGTTTGTCTTATCGGACGTGGTGATTATCCACTCTTTTTTCTGATCTATGAATGCCTGAGCCATGAGCAGGCAGTCTTCAGGATCAATATTGGCCACGGTCGCGCAGTCTTGGCCTTTCTCCGGTTTGATAATCAAAATAAAATCGCAACCGGGAAGCAGCGCGGTTAGCAATTCTGCAACAATTTTTGCAGCCTTGGCGCCTTTGTTTAAATTTTCGTCGATCATTGGTAGCTCCAGAAATAGCGGGTTAATCCAGCTAAAAATTCAGTAACAAAATGCGAATCGCCGGTCAATCCGTTTCGGTAATTTGGGCGGGGAGCATTCCCCGCCCTTGTCAGCCTTCAGGCCAACCGCAACTGGCCAGAGCCACCCACCCCCGGATTGATGGCAACACGATCACCATGCGCCTGGCCGGCCTCATAGGCGTTCGCATTGGCGCGACGGGCCGGGGCGCGCTTCGTCTTGATGTTGTAGCGCTTTTCATACTCCGCCGCGACGGCCGCGCCCTTGACCAGCACCAGGGCGCCGCCAGTTTTGCCAGTGGTTTCATCCACCGCGACATTGCGCTCAGCCTTCATGGCCTCCAGGCGGGCGGTAATGCGGCTGGCCATGCCCCAATCGAACCCGCGCCGGTCAGCGTTCGATTCCTTGCGGCCGATCTTTCGCCCTTCGGCCTCTGCCTTCTTCGCCGCCGTGAATGCCTTGAATCCGGACTCGTTCGCCGTGCCAAGCAAATCCATCATGTAGCGGCACATGAGAACATCGGTTTCATGTCCGAAAAACACGATTTCCTTTTCCTTGCCGAACTTCGCAGCGCGGTAGAACACCTTGCAGTCGCAGAATTTGGCAATCGACACGGCGAAGTGGTGGTTGCCTTGCATGGTCCGCTTCACATCCATGCTGGCCTCGGTGAGGGTTTCAAGCGGCTCGTCCAAATCGGCCGGGGTAAAGCCGTATTTATCAACCAGGCGGGCCAGGAGGGCGGCGGCGGTCAGGGCTTCAGCCTCGGTGCAGCCATTATGAACCGTCTTTGCAGCTAGGGCGCGGATGCGGCGGAGAAGGACAGTGCGATTTTCCATGTGTTCGGTCTTTCCAGAATCCCGCTGGACCATTCCAGCGGGTAATAAAGTTTAATTGTCGATAACGGTTAGTGGACAAACAATTTCACAAAAGAGGCAACCTGAAACGCCAAAACAAAGCTAATCATCCACTTCATGAAATTCACGTCCGTTTTGAGGGAGGCCACATCGTCATCCCGCTTGCTCAGCGCCGCCGCTGCCTTCACGGCCTTGTCTTCAGAAACACCCATGGACCGGAAGGTATCGAAAATTTCGCTCTGTATCGTTGTCATCTTTTCACCTTAGCTCGTGTTTCCATCTTTTAAAACATCGGGATTACAATGTCAATCACAATCCCGATGATTTTTTGAGTTAAGCGAAAAAGGCGCGAAAGGCTACGGCCGCAACCATGAAGCCAGCCCAAACCAGGCCAGCGCGGGCGCAGTAGAGCGAGAGGCGCGGCCGGGCCTGGAACCATTCAACAATCCAGGGCCAAACCGAATCGGTGGAGTTCAAAACCCCATCATCGCCTAGCGTGTCCTGAAGCCGGTAGATCGTTTGCACGATCTCGCGCCGCGCCAGGCGCGGGGATTGCTCCAGGTCATCCAGGATAGCCGAAACATCATAAAGTTTTGTCGCGGACATGGTTGCTTTCCATGTGAAGCCCGGACCATTCCAGGCTTTGACCGTAGCCGGTCATGATGCGGGGCGCCTCAGCCCCCCGCCCCATGATCGTCAATGCGCGGTTAGGTGTAGAATGATATGAAGCAGCTCTAGCAGGAGGTGGAGCGCATGGCGCCCCCCATGCTTGTGGCGGCGCCTATGCCCGTGACTCATGCCCTCTCAGGCGTCCAGCAAACGCTAAGCCATAGGCCATTGCACTGGATTGCCCGCGCCTCCAGCTCGCCTTCCAGGCGATGCCAAATCATCACGCCTTCAGCGGTTTCGCTATCATGCGCCTCCCAGCCATAAAGGCATGACGTTCCCACGGTAACGGGAATCGGGTCATGATCCTCAAAATGTTCATCATCCATGAAGGATTCGCAAAGATTTGTGTACGCCTCTTTGAGCGATTCAATCTCTTGCTGCACCATGGCGCGGATAGCGCAATCCGCGATGGCCCTAGCATATTGCACCATGGCTTTCTGAAATTCGCTCGCCTTGAATTGCGCGCCGTCGGCGTCGGATAACTCTTCCGCTTCAGAGCCATGTTCGGATTCATAGCGCTGGATGATCTCCTCGCAATCCGCGTTATAGGTGCAGGCGTTTTCTGCTTCCCCGCCCACCTCATCGTTTGCGGCCTCTTGCAGCTCATCGAAATAATTCGCGCTCTCAATCTTGTTACCGGCCGACTCAATGGCGACGGAGATAGCGGAAGAGACATGAAGTTCAAGTTTTACGGTCATTCGGTTTCTCCAGATTCGCGCTAACCCGTTGCCAGCGCATGTTAAGTTTGTAAACCATCGGGGATGCTATGTCAATTCTATCCCCGATGATTTTAGCGAAAAAATTAGCCGGCCTTGTTCTTGGTGGCGCGGAGGTTGATGCAGATGCCGGGGCTGCTACGGCCGTACCAGATGCCGCCATGGATGTCGCGGATGCGGTAGGCGTTGATATATTTGCCGTGGATGTACGACCGGCGGGTTAGGAAAATCGGGCTGGAAGAGATGACCGTACCCAAAATGTTGCCTTTCCAGCCGGTAACATGCTTTCCATCGCTAGAAACGTAGCAAGTGAAAGGTTTGGAGCGGTCCAGCAATTCCCGCTTTTCGCAGGCATCGACTCCCTCATCGCAGTACACGCGGCCGGCGGAGTCGCGGGCATAATTGGTTGTGAAGCCCTCCACGGCGCCAATAAATTGCTTGCCAGTTTCGGCGCACGTGAGGGTTTGACCGATCAGTGATTCGCTCATGTTTGGTTACTCCAGATAAGCCCCGGCCCATTGCCAGCGCATGATAATTTATAGAACATCGGAATTGATTTGTAAATAGCAATCCCGATGTTTTATGAAGAATCACGCCGCGATTTTTAGCCCGGCCTCGACAATAGCGGCATTCAAATCGCGCTGACGGACATAGCCGGATTCGATCTTTCCAGCATCCCTCAGCCCCGTGAGGATTGAGATGATCATATTTTCGCCGGCGCCGTAGGAGTCCAGCACGCCACAAGCGGCGCGCAGTGAAAAGGCAAGGGAATCGCGTGCCATGTTCAATCCTCCCCATATGCGGATTCGATTTTTTCGTTTGTATGGGCGCAATACAGCTCTGTATCGTCCCAATTTATTTGCACGCTATCAGCCTTCCAGGAGTCGCGGATGCAAGAAAATAGCGTGGCACGCGCTACAAGTTCGAATTCAGCCCATGCCGCCTTGACGCTCAGAGCCTCGCCATCTGACATGAGAATATAAAGGGGATAGCCACCCGGCCAAGCGTAAGGCTGGCGAATCGCCTCTTTAACCTGGCGAAGGATTGCGATTCTTTTTTGGCTTGCCATCATAAAACCTCTTGTTTGTAGCGTTTAAACTTGCCATCCCGCGAGATGGCAATGTTAAGCGTTACTGTTCGGAAATTTCTTTCACGATGCGGCGCAAGGCCGTATCAACATGAGAGTCGTGAGCGTATTTATATATCCGGTCAAAAATTGGTTGCCTCACGATGCTTTGAATGTGCCAAACCAAATCCCAACGAAAGCGTAATTCTGACAAACCATTGGCCTGATAATTCGCCCATATGTCAGACACCTTCCGGTTTCCGACAACGCCAACAATCGCGTTTTTTAGATCATTGTAATCTTGTTGGTTAATTTTCATTGGTGATCCCCGGAATAAGCTTGAAAACGATGAAAAGCGGAATTCCAAATATCGGCGCCAACACAAGCGCCAAACCGGAAAACTGAAACAAAGATTCTGCAATCATGGTACATCCATATCGAATGCCGGATCATTCCAGCATTTGGCCAAATCGCCACATAATCCGCCAGCGCGTAGCGGATTAAATTGTGATTTGCTTACTTTTCGCTGTAACAGAGCGCTTCACCCGGAAGCAGCACGGCGGAGCATTGCTTCAACCATTCCCGTAAATTATGTTTCGGTACTTCATAGTTGAAAACATGGCCATCTTTACGGTGCACGGTCACAAGATACATAACGATTTTTTCGCTCATCTAGTCTCTCCAGTTTGCGGCGCTTGCCGTTGCCAGCGCATG
>Ga0335071_10000289_pt1 | contig 57875 bp, 41 predicted proteins | sample Lox_Sample_15_FD_206724 | JGI IMG/M metagenome (GOLD analysis project Ga0335071, IMG submission 206724) | Soil microbial communities from Loxahatchee National Wildlife Refuge, Florida, United States - Lox_Sample_1.5 | ecosystem: Environmental > Terrestrial > Soil > Wetlands | place: USA... | reverse complement strand
GTTGGACGTTGTTTTACTTCCACGGCGGCTGGGTGCCTTCCGGACCATTTGACACTGTCTATGATTCGAATCAGTCAGTCCTTGTCGGTCTCTGTCCGAAGGTGGTTGAAGGCACGGTTTATAACGATTCCGGCAGCTGCAGCGGCTCCGGCCTGGCCAACTGGACAGTACAACTGATTTATTCAAATACGGTCAGCGGGACGTTCGCGGGCATCGCTACTAATTTTGGAATTACAGACTCGCTTGGTAACTATTCGATCATCGTTCCGGCCGACTTTTTGTCGCCGGGCGGCACCGTCACCCTGGCCGCCCGGAAGAAGGATCCGGCCTACTGGACCCACTCCACCTGTGCCGGGTATCCTTTTTATACGCCGCCCAACCCGTTCGCCGGCCAATTCAGCACTGGCAACGATTTTTACGAACAGGCGTTATCGCCCAATCAACATGTATCCGTGGATCTGGTGTGCTTCTCCCCGTATCCGTACTGCACGCCTTGCTGTGGTGGAACTATGACTTATGAGATCACTTACCTTAACGACGGCAATGCGAATGTGAACGGTGCCGCGCTGGCCCTGTACCTGCCTGCGGGCGTCGCGCGAAACGGAATGGGACAGATCTCCGTGTCTGATTCAACCAAGGTCAAGCCCGCCTCCGTGGGAACCCCGGGGGGGGCCGCCGTGGACCTGGACAATCAGCGCCAGCCCGGGCGATTCATTTTACATCCGCGTTCCGGTCGCCGTGGTCGCTGCGGGTTGCACTTCGGGGCAGAACCTCAGCGCCCAGGTGGTTGTCACCGGCGTGCCGAACAACTCGCCGGTGGACTTTTCGGTGCCGACGACCTGCCAGCAGGATCCGAATTATCTGCGCGTGACGCCCCGGGGCTGCGGGGCGGACGGGCAGATTCCAACCGGACAGGAGTTAACCTGCTACATCGAATTTCAGAACACGAATGTATCTCCGGTCTATGATGTGGTGATTAGCAACACCTTGCCGGCCAGCCTCGATCCGGCCACGGTCAAAATGGTTGGCAGCAGCCATCCCAACGTGTTCCAGACCAACGGCTCACAGCTGGTCTGGATCTTCCCGGCCATCCGGCTGCCATCGGTCGCCGTCGATGATATAGCCAGTCGCGGCTATGTGAAGTACACGGTTAAACCGTTCGCCGGCGATCCCCCCGGCACGGTGATCACCAACCGGGCGGCAATTTACTTTGACCTGGATCCACCCCTGCTCACCGCCGTTATCACGAACACCATCACCACCAACCCCGTCCCGGTGGCGTCATTTAGCGTCTCGCCCCGGATCGGGTCGGCAGGGTACACCAATGATTTCACGTACACGGGCGGCACCAGCGGCGCGCAATTTCTGTGGGCCTTCGGCCCGGATGCCGCACCGGCTACTTCCACCAACCAGAACCCGGTGGGGGTGGTGTTTGCCTCCGGCGATGATCACCTGGTCACGCTCCAGGTGACGTTGGGCGGTTGCACGAGCGAGCCAGCGTGTCGCGTTCTTTATGCCGGCTTGCCGGCCTTGAACGCCGAACACGTCGGCAACCAATTGACTTTGTCCTGGCGGGGCGATGGATTTCATCTTCAGGAAACGACGTCATTGGCCGCGGGATCTCCGTGGACGGCTTCGAGTGTTACGAACGCCCAAGTTGACTCGTATTACTCCGCCGCCGTGTCCGTCGGCAGTGGGACGAAGTTCTACCGGCTGAGCCAGGTGCCGCCTTGAGGTCCTTCCGGGCCATGTGGCTATACGCCGCGGTCGCTGAGGCAGGGACGCCGCGCTGCAGATTATAGTCGGACGGCCCGGCGGTCCGTCCCTGCCAGGAACGATAGCGGCTCAACGTGATTGATTCTGCTTTCCACCTTCTGCATTCTGACTTCGCATCATGCGCCGCGACCTGATCCTCTGCCTCCTCCTGGCCGGCATAACGCTGGTCCTGTACTGGCCGGTCCGGACCTTTGATCTGATTGCGAACGATGACCCGGCGTTTCTGCTGAACCAGCCGGAAATCCGGAGCGGACTGAACGGGCACAGCCTGCCCTGGGCGCTGACCGGCGTGGTCGCGGCAAACTGGCATCCGGTCACCAACCTGTCCTTCGTCCTGGGACACCAGTTGTGGGGGCTTAATCCCGGCGCGGAGCACCTGGTGAACGCGGTATTTCATGCCCTCAACGCGGCCTTGCTGTTTCTGGTGATGGTGCAACTGACCCGATCCTCCTGGCGCAGCGCCGTCGTCGCGGCGTTATTCGCATGGCACCCGTTGCGGGTGGAATCCGTGGCCTGGATTGCGGAGCGCAAGGACGTGCTGAGCGTGTTTTTCTTTCTGCTGACGCTGCTTTGCTACGCAAGCTTCGCACAGAAGTCAGAAGTCAGAAGCCAGAAGCCGGAATTTGGAAATCCGGCCTCCGGCTTCTGGCTTCCGGCCTCCGGCAGTTACTGGCTGGCGGTCACCTTTTTCGCGCTGGGGCTGATGAGCAAGGCGATGCTGGTGACGCTGCCGTTTGTGCTGGTGCTGCTGGATTTCTGGCCGCTCCGCCGGATTTCGGATTTCGGATTTCGGACTTCGGATTGGAAAACCAAACTCCAACCCTCAACCCTCAACCCTCAACTCTCAGCCTTGCTGTTTGAAAAATGGCCGTTCTTCGGGCTGACGGCGGTGCTTTGCGTCGTCACGTTTCTGGTGCAACGCGAAAATGCCGCCACCCCCTCGCTGGCGGTGCTCAGCTTGGGGCTCCGGCTGGAAAACGTCATTGTCAGTTACCTGCGTTATCTGGCATGGACCATCTGGCCGGCCAATCTGGCGCTCTTCTATTCCTTTCCATTCGACGACCATTTCTATCTGGCCCTGTGGCCCGGTTGGCAGATCGGGGCGGCGGCAGCAGTGCTTGTGCTGACTTCGATACTTTGCGTCCGGCGTTTGGGTCAGGAACCGTACCTGGCCGTCGGCTGGTTCTGGTACCTGGGGACGATCGTGCCGGTCATCGGGCTGGTCCAGATCGGCGGGCAGGGCATGGCCGACCGCTACACCTACATTCCCCTGATCGGACCGGTCATCAGTCTGGTCTGGCTCGTCGCGGATAAATGGCCGGCGCGAATTCTGCCCCGGCCGGGGCTGGCGTTGCTGACGACCGCCCTGTTGGTCGCGGCCTGGCATCAGACTCGGCACCAGCTGGGCTTCTGGCAAAATGCCCAAACCGTCGCGCAACATACCGTGGAAGTGACGAAGGAAGATCCGCGGGCCGAATACCTGCTGGGACTCCGGCAGGAGCAGCGGGGGGATTTCCGGGGCGCGTTGATTCATTACCGGAATGCCGCCACATCGCTCACGACCGTCGCCGAAGCTTACTCGGCCACCGGCCGGTTGCTGGCGCGCTTCGGGAGATGGGCGGAGGCGGAAAAAATTTATGCCGTGCTGCTGCAACTCAAGCCGGATGATTTCACCTCGCACCTGGGGCTGGCCACGGTGCTCCCGCACCTGGGACAGACCGCGGAAGCCGCCCGTCAGCTCGAGGCGGCCCGACAAACCTGTCCGGACGCCCCGGACGCCCTGAACAACCTGGCCTGGGTCCTGGCCACCAGCGAGGAGGCAGAATTACGCGATGGTGCGCAGGCTGTCCGATACGCGGAACGCGCCTGCGAACAGACCCGTTATCAGGAAATTATTCCGATGGGCACCCTGGCGGCGGCTTACGCGGAGGCGGGGCGGTTCGATGCGGCCGTTGCCACGGCGCAAAAGGCCTGCGACCTGGCTGGGAAGCAAGGCGAAACCCAACTGCAACAGAGAAACCAGGAACTGCTCGAACGGTATCGCGCGCGTCAGCCGTGGCGGGAATGACGGGCCGCGGTGGTGTCCTGCTTTGGGTCGTGCCGAGCCTGCCGCAGCCATGTTGAAGCGGTGCTATGGCGCGCCGCGCAGGTGGATGGCTCGAAATCGGCAGAGCGCCGCCGATAGCACAATGACCAAGTTAGAACTGTATGGAGCCGTGGCCGAACTTGACGGCCGCCTCTCTCCGTATATCGTTCGGGCCCGATTGCCATGACCGGAAAAAGCAAACGCCATTCCGCCTCCGACCCCGGATCAGCGGCAGGGGGCATTTCAGCTTCCGGCACTGGTGTCACACCCGGGCCTTCCGAGGGCCAGGTCCCCAATCGCCGACTGACCTTCGCGATTTGCCTGTTTCTGGCGCTGGCGGTCTGGGCCGTTTTTGGCCAGACCCGGCACTTCGAATTCGTGAACTACGATGACGACGACATGGTCTATGAGCATCCGGTGATCAAGCACGGCCTGAGCTGGCAGGGAATCGTCTGGGTGTTTACGCACAGCGACGATGGCCATTGGGCGCCGGTGAACAAGCTTTCGCACATGCTGGATTGCCAGTTGTACGGATTGCAGCCCGGCGGACATCACCTCACGAACGTTCTGCTCCACACGGCGACGGCAATTCTGCTGTTCCTGGTTCTCCAAAAAATGACGGTCGCGCCATGGCCCAGCGCCTTCGTGGCCGCGGTGTTTGCGATCCACCCGTTGCGAGTGGAATCGGTGGCATGGGTGGCAGAGCGGAAGGACGTGTTGAGCGGTTTCTTTTTTCTGCTGACGCTCATTTGCTACGCCAGCTTCGCACAGAAGTCAGAGGCCAGAAACCAGAAGTCGGAAACAGGAAATCCGGCCTCCGGCCTCCGGCTTCCGGCCTCCGGCAGTTACGGGCTGGCATTGTTTTTCTTCGCCTGCGGGTTGATGACGAAAGCCATGGTGATCACCCTGCCACTGTTGCTGTTGCTTCTGGATTACTGGCCGCTCCGGAGATGGGCAAAGGCTGAGAACCGAAGGACGAGCGACACGTCGGTTCCCACTCTCGGCTCTCAACCCTCGACGCTCGGCTCCCTGGTTTTGGAGAAGGTGCCATTTCTCGTATTGATCGCCCTGGCCGGCGTGGGATTGCTGCTGTCCCGGGACCGGAACAATGTGGTGGTGGCCGCCGCCTGGCAGAGCGGCCAGGGGATGGTGCCTCATCGGAATGTGAGCGAGATGGTGGGGACCGGCCAGTCACTGTTGACGCCGTTCATTTATCTCAAACAGATGTTTTTTCCGACCGGACTGTCCGTCTTTTATCCGGTGGGCCAAAGCGTGCCGGTTGAGGAAATGGTTTTGGCCGGTACAGCGTTGCTGGCCGTTTCCGCGGCGGTTCTGATCTGGCGACGCGCACAGCCGTATCTGGCGGTGGGATGGTTCTGGTATCTGATCATGCTGGCGCCGGTCATGATCCTCATCCAGCGGGGCGCGGAGGTGCGTTGCGACCGCTACACCTACCTGCCCCAAATCGGGTTGTACGTGATGGCGACGTGGGGTGCGTGGGAGCTGTGCCGCGCCCGGCGTTACCGGGGCATGGTGCTGGGTTCGGCCGCCGGAGCCGTTCTCGGCGGATTGCTCGCGTGTGCATTTGTTCAGACAGAGCGTTGGCAGAACAGCACGTTACTCTGGACCTACACGCTGACCCGGATGCCGGACAATTACGTGGCGAATGACAATTTTGGCATCGTGCTGGCCAACCAGGGCAGGCAGGATGAAGCCATCGAACGTTTCGAACGGTCGCTCCAGACCAAACCGGATTATGCCGACGGACACTACAACCTCGCCATCGCCCTGCTCCGAAAAGGCCGGGTGGACGACGCGCTGTCGCACCTCCGCCAGGCAGTGCAGATCAGGCGCGATTATCCGGATGCGCTCAACAACCTTGCCTGGCTGCTGGCGACTTACCCGGATGCACGCCTCCGCGATGGCGCGCAAGCTGTCCAGTTCGCCGAGCGCGCCTGCACATTGACCCATTATCAGGAAACGATGATGGTGGGCACGCTGGCGGCGGCTTACGCGGAAGCCGGCCGGTTTGACGAGGCAGTGACCGCGGCGCAGAAAGCCTGCGCGCTGGCGGCTGCCTCGGGCCAGCCGGAATTGCTGAAACGCAACCAGGAACTGCTCGAATTGTACCGCCAGCGCCAGCCTTATCATGAAGCCATGAACCCGTAACCGGAGCCGCCGTTCATCCATCCATGCGCCGCGAATTCCTCATCTGTGTGCTGCTCGCCGGGCTGACCCTCGCCGCGTTCTGGCCCGCCGGCCGCCTGAGTTTCATCATCTTCGACGACACCGCTTACGTCACCCAAAACCCGAACGTTCAGGCCGGCATCACGGCTCAGAGTATCGTCTGGGCGTTTACCACCTCGGAAACCGGGAACTGGCATCCATTAACATGGCTATCGCACATGCTGGACTGTCGACTATTCGGGCTGAACGCCGGCGGGCATCATGGGATGAACGTCGGGCTGCATGTCATCAACGTATTGCTGTTGTTCGTCCTGTTGCGGACCACGACCGGCGCCATCTGGCGCAGCGCCATCGCGGCGGCCTTGTTCGCATGGCATCCCTTGCGGCTGGAGTCCGTCGTCTGGGTTTCGGAACGCAAGGATGTGTTGAGCGGGTTCTTTTTTTTGCTGACGCTGCTTTGCTACGCAAGCTTCGCACAGAAGTCAGAAGTCAGAAGCCAGAAGTCGGAATTTGGAAATCCGGCCTCCGGCTATTATTGGCTGGCGTTGATTTTTTTCGCGCTGGGATTGATGAGCAAACCCATGCTGGTGACCGTACCGATCATCCTGTTGCTGCTGGATTACTGGCCGCTGGGAAGAATTGCGGAGCGCGGAGTGCGGAGTGCGGAATCAAAAGGCACCTACCGCCGTTTAACTCTCACGGCCCTGGCGCGGCGAAGCGATGCGAAGACGGCGCAACTCTGGGCCTTGCTAACAGAAAAGCTACCATTTCTGGCCTTAAGCCTGGCGTCGGGCATCGTGACGATCTGGGCGCAGGACCAGGGCGGAGCCATTTCAACGCTGGACCAGTTGCCGCTGGCGGTACGATTGGCAAACGCGCTGGCGGCGTATGGAAGTTATCTGGGCAAATTTTTCTGGCCGGTCAACTTGAGCATTTTCTATCCCTTTACCGGCGTTCACGCGGCAGCCGTACTAATTTCCGCCGTGCTGCTGGCTGGAGTATCGGCATTTTGCCTTTGGCAGGCTCGTTCCCGGCCGTGTCTGCTGGTCGGCTGGTGCTGGTTTGCGGTGATGCTGCTTCCCGTGATCGGACTGCTGCAGGTGGGCCGGCAGTCCCTGGCCGACCGCTACACCTATCTGCCGTCCATCGGATTGAGTCTCCTGTCAGTGTGGGGAGTGGCCGGATGGACGGCCGCAGGTAGATTTGCCCGTGCTTGGCTGATCGCGGCGGCCGCGGCAATGCTACTGGGCTGTTTTCTGGACACCCGTCATCAACTGCGTTACTGGCGGGACTCAATCACGCTGCTTGGCCACTCCCTCGAAGTGACCCCGGCAAAGAATTGCGTCGGCCACTGGGCTTTGGGGAATGCGTATCTTGAGTCCGGGAACCTGGGTGCGGCCGTCGAGCATTATCATGCCGCGCTCGTCATCGCGCCCAACTTTCAGGAAGTTCATTACCAATTGGGGGGCGTCCTGCTGCGGCAAAAAAAATACGCGGAGGCGGAGGCGGAGTTTGCTGAGGCCCTGAGGCTGAACGACCATGATTTCAACGCGCATCTCGGTCTTGGACATGCCTTGGTCCATCAGGAAAAATATGCGGAGGCGCAAGCAGAGTATGCCAGGGCTCTGGCGCTCAAGCCTGACAATGCGGCGGCCAAACAGGCTTTGGTGGGTGCCACGCTCAAAGCGGAAGGTGAAAAAGCCCTGGCCAACTTTTACGATACCTTGAAGGTTCAACCGACCCCGGAGATCCAGGTCCAGATTGCCGCCATATTGACCATTCAGGGGAAGTTTCAGGAAGCGAAGGAGCATTACCTGGCCGCGCTGCAACTCAAGCCTGATTCCCCGGATGTGTTGAACAATCTGGCCTGGCTCCTGACCACGTGTCCGGACCCTCAAGTCCGGGATGGCGCCCAGGCTGTCCGGTATGCCGAGCGCGCCTGCGCGTTGACGCAATCCCGCGAAACGACCCTCGTAGGAACCCTGGCGGCGGCTTATGCGGAGGCCGGGCGGTTCGAGGACGCAGTGAAGACAGCCGGCAAAGCCTGTGCGCTGGCCTCCGCTTCGGGCCAACCGGAGTTGTTGCAGAAAAATCAGGAGCTGCTTGAATTGTACCGCCGACAGCAGACTTATCGCGAAATGGACAACACGAATTCTATCCGGGCTGGTTCCCTGAAATAAAAAACTGCGCCGGGATGAGATAACAACGAGGAGGAGTAATGCCGGGGACGATTTAGGCTGGCACCAGTCCGGAATTCCCGGCAAGCTTACCCGAATATGGCCGTTTATGCGTTGACGATTTTCACCGGGGCATTCCTGCTCTTTCTGGTCCAGCCCCTGATTGGCAAATATATCCTGCCATGGTTCGGCGGCGCGCCTGCGGTCTGGACGACCTGCCTTTTGTTTTTCCAAGTGCTTTTGTTGTGCGGTTACGCCTATGCCCACTTTTCGGCGCGCTGGCTCAAGCCGCGTGTGCAGGCCATCGCGCACCTGGTCCTTCTGGCGGCGGCCCTGGCGCTGCTGCCCATCACCCCGGCGGATTCGTGGAAGCCGACCGATGCCGCTGACCCGACTCTGCGGATTCTCGGCCTGTTGCTCGTGAGCATCGGGCTGCCGTACCTTGTCCTCGCCGCCACCAGCCCGCTGATGCAGCACTGGTTCAGCCGCACCCACCCGGGGGTCTCGCCATTCCGGCTGTATGCGCTTTCCAATCTCGGCTCGATGCTGGCGCTGCTGAGCTTTCCGGTCTATTTCGAAACCCAGTTCACCCGCACGTGGCAAGCCCGGTTGTGGGGGTGGGGCCTGGTCGTGTATGCCGTCAGTTGCGCCCTGTGCGCCATCAAGTTATGGCGGACAACACCCGACGAGAGTCGAGTGACGAGAGACGAGAGGTTAAAACCCAAGAGTCCGAAATCCGAAATCCGAAATCCGAAATCCGAATCGCTCAACCCGCAACCTTCAACGCTCAACCGGATCTTGTGGCTGCTGTTGCCCGCCTGCGCTTCCACGCTCCTGCTGGCGACGACCAATATGATTTGCCAGGAGGTGGCAGTAATTCCCTTTCTCTGGATCTTGCCGCTGTCGCTCTATCTCCTGAGTTTTATCATCTGTTTTGACAGCCCGCGCTGGTACGTGCGTTTGCCATTTGCGCTCGCCTTCATGGTGGCGTTGGCGTCCATCGCCTGGGTTTTGTTTCAGGAAAATTCAGCTTCGCTTTACCTGCAAATCGGCGTCTTTGCGGCCGGCCTGTTCATTTGTTGCATGGTCTGCCACGGCGAACTTTACCGGCTCCGGCCCGATCCGAGCCGTCTGACGGGTTATTATCTGATGCTTGCCGCCGGCGGGGCATTGGGAGGAATTTTCGTGGCCATCGTGGCGCCGTTGATATTCACCAATTACTACGAGTTGCAGCTGGGATTATTGCTTTGCGGGGCGTTGTTCATCGTTGTCGTCGCGCGCGACCGGGAGCCAGTTGACACCAGGCCGAAGCGCAAACCGGCGGCCAACCTGCAACGCTACCGGCGGCCCGCCCTGATAGGATTTGCCGCGGGCCTGGCGGCACTGGCGGTGGTGTTCTGGCTGCAGGCGCACAAGTTCGCCAGCGCCCGGGTGGTCAAGACGCGGAACTTTTACGGCGTGCTCACGGTGTTCAAGTATGACAACGCCGCCTCCGACATGCATTATGTGCAACTCTCCCACGGACGCACCATGCACGGGATGCAATTCACCGATCCCGTGCGGGCGCTCTGGCCCACGGCCTACTTCAGCGAAAACAGCGGCATCGGACTGGCCATGCGCACCCTGCCGGCCGGGCAACGGCGCATCGGCGTCATCGGGCTGGGCGCCGGCACGCTGGCCGCCTATCCCCAGGCGGGGGATGATCTGCGCTTTTACGAGATCAACCCCGAAGTGGAACGGATCGCGAATACGAACTTCACTTATCTGGCTCATTGCCGGGGCAAGGCGAGCGTCATCCTGGGCGACGCCCGGCTTTCGCTCGAACGGGAACCGCCCCAGAATTTCGACCTGTTCGTCATCGACGCCTTCAACAGCGACGCCATCCCGGTGCATTTGCTGACCGAGGAGGCTTTCAAAATCTACGAGCGCCATCTGAAAACCAACGGAGTCATCGCCGTGCACATTTCCAACAAGCGGATCGATCTGGAACCAGTCCTGGCCAATGTCGCCCGCCATTTCGGTTACCGGATGATAACCGTTGAACATAAACCGCCGCAGGAAAAGCCATGGATCCAGGGATCCAGCTGGGTATTGCTTTCGCACAATGAAGCGGTCCTGAACTCGCACGACATCCGACTGGCCGGGCGACCGCTTCTATTGGACCCTTCGCGCATTCCTCTCTGGACGGATGACTTTTCTAGTCTCTATCAGATCCTGAGCGGTGGTCCCATCACGCAACAGGACGATGCTTTCACCGACGCTGAATGTGCCGCGGCCTTCTCGCTGTTCCAGCAGGGAGATTGTGCCGGAGCCATCGCGCGATTTCGAAGCGCGTTGAAGAGCCAGCCACGTTCACCAACATTGCTCGGCGATCTCGCCTTTCTGCTGGCCAGTTGTCCTGACATGGCGTTGCGCAATCTTCCTGAAGCGACCCGGATGGCGGAAAACTCCTGTCAACTGACCCATTACCGCATACCCGCCTTTTTGAGCACGCTGGCCGTCATTTACTCGGAAACCGGGCGGTTTGACGACGCCATCTGGATGGCGGAGAAGGCCGTCGCCCTGGCCTCCGAAACGGGCGAACAGCCGTTGGTCCAGAAAAACCAGGAACTCCTGGAACTCTATCGCGCTCACAAACCGTTTCATGAGCTTACCAGCCCGCCGCCGGCCGAAACGTCCGCCACCGTCGCCCCGGCTTCGGGGAGCACCGAAAAGCTTGTCCCGCCGGCGCCGTGAATTATTCTTCTGCTCAGTGAAAGAAAAGTGGCATCGCTGGTTGCCGTTGGTTTTCGTGGCGCTGTTCGCCGCGTCGCGCATCCCCGGATTGCTGCCGCCTAACTTCAGCTCGGCCTACGCGTTTGCGTTTTGCGCCGGCGTCTATTTCGCCGGGGCGCTGGCGTGGTGGGTGCCTCTGGCCACCATGCTGGCCACGGACGTGGCGCTCAATCTGTTTTATTATCACACCGCGCCGATGGGTTTTTACCTGCTATTGAATTACGCCATTTATGCCGTGCTGATCGGCCTGGGCCGGTGGTTTGGCCGGCGGGCGGCGTTTTTGAAATTGCTGGGCGGCGGATTGCTGGGTGCATTGATTTTCTATCTGCTGACCAATACCCTGTCATGGCTGCAGGACCCGGCTTACGCCAAAACGATAGCGGGCTGGATCCAGGCGTTGACCGTGGGACATCCGGACATTCACCCGACGACGTGGGAGATGTTCCGCAACACGCTGTTGAGCGGCGGGCTGTTTACGGCGCTCTTCGCCGGAGCGGCCAAACTGACTGCACCCGCCGAATCACCAGCGGAAAAAACGGCGGGGACGTGCGAACCGGAAGCCGAAGCGGAAACCGAACCGGAGGAGGCGGGAGCGTGAATCAGTTTTGAGTTCTTAATCACCAGCCACAACTCAAAATTAACAACTCGCAATTCGAGACTTTTTTTATGCGGATTGGCATCATCTCGGACACGCACGGCTTTCTGGATTCGAAAATTCCCGGACTGTTTTCCGGGGTGAACCACATCCTGCATGCCGGCGACATTGGTCCGGACGCCCTCATCGCCGAACTGGAGGCCGTCGCGCCGGTCACTGCGGTGTGCGGCAATACCGACAGTTCACCCACATTTGGGCCCACGGCGTCCATCGCGCTGGCGGGTCGCAAATTTCTGGTCCACCACATTGTGAGTCCGCACGAGCTGAAGGAGGAACTGCGGCTGCGCATCGCGCGCGAACGGACGGACGTGGTCGTGTTCGGCCATACTCACCAGCAATTCTGGCGGATGATGGACGGCGTCTGGTTCTTCAATCCGGGCTACGCGGGCAAGCCCAAGTCCGGCGCCGAACGCAGCGTGGCCGTGCTGCACTGCGACGGGACTGAAATCAGGCCGGAGTTTCTGCCGCTTTGACCTGCGCCATTTCGCGCAGCTTGCGCAAATCCAGCTTGCCGGTGCCCAGCAGGGGAAAAGCGTCCACGTGGAAGAACTGGTCGGCCCGCGGCTTCCACAGGTTTGGCAGATCGCTTTGCGCCAGTTTTTCGAGGCAGGTCTGGAGCGGCCCGTCCGCCAGCTTGTGGAGCACCACCAGCCGTTCGCCCTTCTTTTCATCGGGCAGACCGGTGACGACAAAGGTCTGTTCGGTGGCGCCGGCCAGCTCATGCAATTTTTCCTCCACCTTCACGTGCGGTACCATCTCCCCGCCGATTTTGCTGAAACGGCTCAGGCGGTCGGTGATTTGCAGGAAGCCGTCTTCGTCGAGCGCTGCCACGTCCCCGGTGAGATACCAGCCGTCGCGCAGCACTTCGGCGGTTTTTTGCGGCTGGCCCAGGTAGCCCTGCATCACGTTTGGCCCGCGCACCAGCAGCAGGCCGGGTTGGCCGAGGGGCATGGAGACGCCCGCCCATGGATTGTCCGTGTCCACCACGCGCACGCAAACGCCGGGCAGGGGATGACCGATTTTCCCGCGCTTGACACCCACCTGATGAAAGCCGGCGGAACGGAAATCGGGAGCGTTCACGGCCACCACCGGCGCGCATTCCGTGCAGCCGTAGCCTTCCATCGGCCGGATGCCGAAATGCTCCTCGAACGCGGCGGCCAGCCGGTCGGGCAATTTTTCCGCGCCGGTCATCACCAGACGCAGACTGCCAAAATCCGCCGGCGCACAGCCGCGCAGATAAAGCTGGAGAAAGGTCGGCGTCGCCAGCAAAAACGTGACGGCATGGTTTTTCACCAGCGGCCCGATGGCACGGGAATCGAGCGGGTTCGGGTGAAACGCCACCCCCACGCCGAGGGTGGCGGGCAGGCAGAGCGTGCCGGTGAAGCCGAACGAGTGGAAGAACGGCAGAATGCCCAGAATGCAATCATGCTTGCCCAAGCCGAACACCTGTTCGAGTTGCGCAATGTTCGAGCCGATGTTGTAATGCGACAGCATCACGCCCTTGGGTTCGCCGGTGCTGCCGCTGGAGAAAATCACGGTGGCCAGGTCGTCCAACCCGACGCTCCGCTCGCGACCGCAAGCGCGTTCCAGCCAGCCAACCGGCAGGAATTTGGCCGCCAGCCACGCCGCGAGTATCTCCGCCCGTCCGGGTCTGGCAGCGAGGTCTTCCAGGAGAACGGCTTCGCCGGGCAATCCGAGTTTGATCTTCTCCAAGAATGCGCGGGAGGTGACAATGGATTTGAGGTGGCACTGTTGTGCGCACGAGGCAAGGGATTGTTCGGAGAGGGTATAATTCAAATTGACCGGCACCTTGCCCGCGAGCAGCGCGGCCTGGTTCACCAGCGCCCCCGGCACGGACGGCGGCAGAAAAATTCCCACCATGTCCTGCCCGGCCCAGAGTTTTTTTAAGCGGCGGGCGAGGAAGACGGTTTTCACCAACGCTCTGCCGAAGGTCACTTTTGGCGTCTGCGCGTCGGCCATGGCGAACCGGCGCGGATGCCGGCGGGCGGTCCGGACAAATTGCCGCGAGAGCGGCTGCATCCGGTTGCGGCGGTGCTGCCACGCGGAAGCCAACAATTCCTGCACCGCCTGCCGCGCGTCAAACGCCGTGGCCGTCGGCGGCAACGGCCGGCCAAAGCAGACCGTCACCGGATACGGGATGCGCGGCGGCAGCTTCCAGACAAAGCGCCCCTGTTTGAAGCTCGACAGGCTGCCGAGGACGCCGTCCAGCGCCACCGGCACGACGGGCGCGTCCACGCCTTTCATGATGCGTTCCATGCCGCGCTGGAACGGCAGCAACTGGCCGATGCGCGTGATCTGGCCCTCGGCGAAAATGCAGGCCACGTCGCCGTTGCGGATGGCTTCGCTGGCGGCGTGGAGCGACTGCAGCATTTCGCGCGGACGCTGCTCGGACGAAATGGGGATGATGCCGAGGACGCGGGCGAAGGGTTTCACCCAGGGTTGCTCATAAATGTCCTTGAGCATCAGGAACCGGATGGGCCGGTCGGTGGAGGCGATGAGCAGGAGGGCGTCCACCCAGGAAACGTGGTTGCAGACAAACAAGGCGCCGCCCTTCTCGGGGATGTTGTCCCGGCCATCAATCCGGATGCGGTAGAGCGAATGAGTGGCGCACCAGAGCAGGAACCGCAGGAGGGCGTCCGGGAGGAGCGTTACGGTATACACCAGCGCGGCCAGCATCAGCAAGGCGGCGATCAGGAAAATCATCCGCGTGTCGTGGGGCCACATTCGCAGGAGGTAAAAAGTGCCCGCAGCGAGGCAGATGCCGGCGCTGGAAATCAGGTTGCCGGCCGCCAGGACGCCCGCCTTGTCCTCTTTGCGGGGCCGGTGCTGCATGATGGCGTTGACGGGCACGGCAAAGAAGCCGGTAAAAAAGCCGATGGCGGCCAGATGCCACAGGACGGCGGTGTAACCGAGTCCGAGCCGGACGAGCAACGCGGACAGCGCCGTCATCCCCAGCAGCCCCAGCGGCACGAGCCCGTATTCAATTTTGCCGCCGGAAAGGTAACCGGCCGCCACGCTGCCGAGCCCGATGCCGATGGACAGTCCGATCCACAGATGATTGATGTGGGACTTGTCGCAATGCAGCGCGAATTCGCCGTGAGCGAACAGGTTCGAGGACAGCAGCGCCGCCATGAACCACAGGAACGTATTGCCGATGACCGCCAGTCGCAATACGCGGTCCTGCCGGATCAGGCGCCACTGGCTGATCAAGTCGCCGATGAAATTGAACCGCAACGGCCGGTCCGGGTCGGCGGCGGGAACCCGCGTCATGGCGCAACTGGTAATCAACCCACACACCGCGAGGCCCACCAGCACCAGGCCGGCCCGGCCGGGAGCGCCTTCGCAGGCCACCGACAGCATTCCGCCCGCCTGCATCCCCAGGACGATCCCGAGGAATGTGCCGAGCTCGAGCACGCCGTTGCCCCAGGAGATTTTCTTCTCCGGCAACAATTCGGGCAACGAGCCATATTTCGACGGCCCGAAGATGGCGCTGTGCAGGCCCATGAAGAACAGGCACCCCAGCACCAGGCCGAGCGCCTGGTGGGCCAGCGCGTAGGTGGCGACGAGCATGACGACGATTTCGAAGCACTTGATGGCGATGGTCACGCTGCGTTTGCTGAACCGCGTCGCGAGCGAGCCGCCGAACATGGAGAAGAAGATAAAAGGCAAGGTCAGCAACGCCATGGACAGCATGATCAGACGGTCCTGTTGGCGTTCGCCAAAGCCGAGGCTGATCCCGATGAACAGGGCCAGTTGTTTGAGCGCATTGTCGCTGAACGCACCCTGAAATTGGGTGATAATGAGGGCCCAAAAGCCGCGCAACCCGGAGCGGTCGGCTGACGAGGCGCCGGTCATTTGGGATTCGGGACGGGTTTGGCTCATCGGTTTAACCGTTTGAACGGCGAGACCAAAGTAGCAAGCCGCCGCCGGAAGGCATAATTGAAAAACCATGGCGCGGCATCGTTTGAGCCAATGCAGTCAAAGAGGCGCTTTGACCAGTAATCCATCTTAAGTTCCGGGCACGATACCAAAGGCCGCCCACTTTCGGGATTTTGGGGATATTTTCATCGCTGAAGCTATTGCGCAAGTAGCTGTGGGTAAATAGTTTAAATCATACACTCTGGCTGCTTTACAGCCCAAGGGGTGGGGGATTTTGCCCAATATTTTGGCATGAACGGTGCTGTTTTTCTTGTGTTCGGAAAGAGTGCTTTGAGCCCGGGCTGGAACCGTAAGACGGAAGAATTGTACCGGTTGGCGGACCGACATTGATGAAAGCGAACAGATCAATCCTTTTTGTTGAGGACGATGCCGTTGTTTTAACAACGTATCGGAACCTGCTTCAACGAGAAGGATATAAGATCGAGTCGGCGGTTGATGGTTTGGAGGCCCTGAAGGCTCTCTCCCAAGCCACGCCTGATTTAATCGTGCTGGATCTGATGCTGCCCAAGTTTGACGGCGCAGACGTGCTCAAATTCATCCGTGCTGATCCCCGGCTGAAGACCATTCCGATCATCATCTTCTCCAACGCCCAGGTCACGGATTTCACTGAGGACGCGATCACCAAGCACCTTCGCAAGACGGATTGCACGCCTTCCATTCTGCTGCAAACCATTCAGAACATGCTGGATGGGACAGCGGGCGACGCTGCGGGCAAAGCCGACTACTCGCCAACCGTCAAACTGCACATGGCCGGTGATAAATCGGCGCCGGCAGCATCCAACGACAAGGCCGAGGCCGCATCCCCAAGCGATGAAACTCCGGCTCCGAAAGAGCGGTCGGGGGCTCTAAAAGACGCGTCGGCAGATATCGCCAAGCTGCGCGAGCTATGTCTGGCCTACATCAAGGCGCCCACTTCGGCGGCCAAACTCGAACCTCTTTCCCGAAGCGTCCAGGCATTGAACGCCGCCGCCGCCAAGGCTGGCTATGCCCGCATTGCTCTGCTCACCAAGGCGTTTGACATGCTGCTGGCCAAGATTGCCTCCAAGCCGGCCCGGGTGACCCCCTCCATTCTCCAGACTTTGGCGGAAGCGGCGGATAGCCTGAGTATTTTGCTAAAGAGCGATGAAGCCGGTTCGGGCGAAACGGCGCTCAGGTCCAAGGTATTGGCCGTGGATGATGACACCGTATGCAATCACGTGATTGTAAATACGTTGAAGCGAGCCAACCTGGACATCACCAGCGTCGAAGATCCTTTTGAAGGTTTGAAGTTGCTCCAAAACAATCGATACGACCTGGTTCTGCTGGACATCGACATGCCCAAACTGACGGGTTTTGAAGTGTGTGAAAAACTGCGCGCTTTGCCTCAATATAAGACAACGCCGGTTATTTTCGTCACTGCCCATAGCAATTTTGGAAACCGCACCCAAGGGGTTCTCAGCGGTGGCAACTACTTCATCACAAAACCGGTTGATCCTTTGGAGTTGGCCCTAAAGGTCACCATTCACCTGTTCAAAGCACAGGCGCAGCATTCCGGGGCGGCACAAACCGAAGTTAAATCCGCCGCCAAGCCGGAACCCAAACCGGAACTTAAGCCGGAACCCAAACCGGAGGTCAAACCGCGGGCTGCAAGCACTCCCGAACCACCCGCCAAACCTCCGGTTCCGGCTCCCACCAGCCAGCCAACCAATGGCAATGGCCCCGCCGCCGCCAAGCCCAGGGCTGCGGAACCCGCCAGCGTGGCGCCGCCCAAACCAGCCCCGCCACCGCTCAAACCGGCGCCGCCGCCCCCGCCCCCGCCCAAAGCGGCCCCACCGCCACCAGTCAAGGCGGCTCCTCCGCCGCCGCCCAAACCGGTACCGCCACTGCCCAAACTGGCGCCACCGGTGCTCAAAACCGCTCCTTCGGTCGAGCTGAGCCCGACCCGGAGCATCAAGCCGAAAACGACGGTGCCGGAGCTGACAATCAGCTCGGCACCGGCCATTTCGGTGCCTACCCTGGCGACGTCGGTCAAGCCGCGCGCCGCCGGTATCTCAAAAGTCCTGCCGCCGCCCAGTTCAGCGCCCAGCCTGAATGAAACTGGCACGCTGAATGTTAACAGATTGGCCGGCAGCAGAAATCGAAACAGCATTATGAACAACGAACAAGACGAAGCATTCGAAAAAGTCGTCGTCGCCGTGGTGCGAATCATCTTCGGTGATGACAACTTGACGGAAATGAACGTCCGCCTGGTGCGTATTGCGCTGGAGCGTTACAATGTCCATGAGGTGATTAACTCTCCGGTTGCTGCGTGAGGGATTGTATCATGGATGCATGCCGCCAGTTCCGCCCGCAAGGGGAATGCGAAATCGGTTGTGCCCCGCCATCCCAACGGGGGCGGCCGGGCTGCCTCGCGTCTGAATCAGGGACTTACCCGCGCCGGCGCTGCTGCAAGCCGGCTTCGCTGCTGCCTTTCATCGTTTAGACCTCAGCCCGCAACGGGCAGATTTGCTGCTTTCAACCCGAGGAGTCCGGCATCGGGAGGCTGCTGTTTTCCTGAATGAGCGTCGCGCCTTTCAGGATTTCCTTCGGATGGGCAATGCCCACTCCCGGACTTTGGGGAACATTGATCGCGCCGTCCACGGTGCGCAAGGGCGGGTCAAACCATTGGCCGTAGGTTTCCACGCCTTTTTTGTATTCCTGCCACGGTCCAATTAGTGGGGTGCAGGCGGCGAATTGCAGCGAGTAAACAAAGCCAAAGCCGCCCGACAAATGCACGGTGGTCGCCATCCCCGCCTGTTCGGCCATCCGCGCCACCCGGCGGGAGCGGATCAGGCCGCCATAGTAATATAGGTCGGGCTGAACGATATCCATGACCCGCTCGCGGATGCACCACTGGAACCGCCACTGGCTGGATTCCTGTTCGCCCAGCGCTACGGGAATGGACAGGGCGTCGGCGACTTTCTTCGTAGCATCGAAGTTGTCGAAAGGACAGGGTTCTTCGTAGTGGACGGCTTTGATCTCCTCCAGCAACCGGCCCACCCGAACGGCTTCGGGCGGGTCGTAGGAACTGTTGGCGTCGGCATGGATCACCATTGCGTCGCCAAACGCCTTCCGGGACAGGGGAATCAGTTTGTCCGTGCGCCCCGGCAACGCGTCCCGGTTCCGATCCATCCGGCCGCCCACGCGGTATTTGATGGCCTTGGCACCGGTTTTCTCGACGAGCCCTCTTAAATATTCAATCTCCTCTTCCGGCGTAGTGTCGCGCCGCCCGCTGGCGACATAAAAAGGAACCTGCGTGCGAACCACACCGCCAAGCATTTGGCCCAGAGATTGATTGGTCAGACGGCCCAACAGGTCGAGGATGGCAAATTCGACCAACGCCACCGGAACCCAGAAAGCCAACCCCTGCAGCTTGTAGTTGCTTTGATACCGGTAAACGCCAAATAGGAGTTCCTCCAAATTTCGCGCGTCCTTGCCTATAAAGTAGGGGATGACCAGTTGATTCAGGATCGGATGAAAAAGTTCCATTCGGCCGTCATCGACCGAAATACCTTCCGCGCCGTCCTTGGACCGCACTCGTAGAAAATGGTCCTTGCCTTTGCGCAATAGTCCGACCGATTCAATGGTGACCGGGTCTTTCAGGCCTTCAAGTTGGAGAACCGGTTGAGCGGCGGCATGTTCGAGATCCTCATCGGTGACGGCCGGAATACCGGATGGCGAACGCGTCGGTTGGGCGAGCAACGGAACGCCCGCAGCGCCGACACCCCCGACGGCGGCCGTGCGAAGAAAACGGCGACGGTTGATGTTCATGGTTTGGGTTTCGGCTGAATTGTCACGGTGGGAACAAGCGTAAACTGATTGGCGGACCGAGTCGAGTTCGCGGTCGGTTTGGTGTTGTACTGACGTTCAAGCTTGGGTGGTGGCGGTGCTTTTTTGCTTCCAACTCGTCGGTCAGAGTCCCGCACCGCTCACGTCTTTATCGGGTAGAGCGGTCTGATGGACGGCATGTGGAGTTCGTGGCAAAAGCCTCCGGCCGGTGTTCGGAGCCATCCGGGTCGAACAGTTTGCAGGAAAAGGTGCAGGGCGGTGCCCGGCATTACCCAAGGACCGGGTTTCTTCATCGTGGACTCAGTCGGGTCGCTTTAAGCCACTGTTGTCCCCGTTGCTGAACGCCAATCCATGGCTATCGGAGCGCCGCTTTGAGCAGGCCGCGCGGATAAGCGGAGGGGCTGGGAACTTCCTGCCCGCCGTCCGATTCCGTCGATTCCGTTTCACCTTGAAATCGGAAGGCGTCCACCGTCTCCGCCAATCCGCTGCCGGGCAGCAGGCTGGCCAGAAGGGTGTCCCACTGCCCGCCCTCCTGCGCGTTCAGACTGCAGCGCCACAGGCAATACTTCGTCAGTTCGTCCCCCGTCAGGATTACCCGACCAAAATGCGCTCTTTGGAACGTCTCATCTGGCTGAGCCCAACTGGCGTAACAGAAGAACGGAAAGTGGGCCGCTTCGGTCCTGTCCTCGATGTCAGTGTCCCAGACCACCTGTTTGAGCGTCTCCTCCCAGCGGCCGTTGCTGTGCACGGGAGCTGCCGGCAGCGACAGCCGGACCGCAAGATGATCGGTGTGTCCGAACATGTCGAAGCCGATCAGGATCGCGACCGCATCATCCACAACCTCCGACGGCTCCGGCGGTTTGGCGTCCGGTTTCAATTTCCGGTCCTCCTCCCAATGTTTGAGCCTGGCCTGGTAAGCATCCGTGCCGGTGAGATATTTGTCGAATGATGCTTTCATGGTGGTCTCCTCAGCCAGAAAGCCGAGCGATGCGGGCACGGGTTCGGTCTCCGACACCCCCATTTTGGTCGCCACCAGTCGCTGTATCCGGCTCAACAGCGCGTGGGGGTCGTCGGCGTACATGGCGCGAAACAGGTACGGCGATTCTCCAACCTGGTAATAACCGCGCTCGACGAGGTATTGGCCGAATCGCACGGCGAATTCCTCGCTGGCATTGGTGTTATAGTTTCCGGCCAGTTGTCCCTCGCACCAATACATGCCGAGGTTCTTCAGGTCCCGCCGGAAATCCTGGTCGAGGAACTGACTCAACCTTTCGTAGCCCGGTTCCTGGCCCAGTTCCATCCGGCTCCAGCCAAGCAACAGGTCCACCAGCCGGTCGGCCGCCTGGCATCGCCGTTCGGACATGCCGGCCAGATCGTCATCGCCACGGAATCGTTCCGTATAAAGGCCCGCTTCGCCCAAACTCGTGGTTAAATTGGCATAAGTGCCGGCGCCGCCGACATCCGGTGGCAGTGCCCCGTTGAATTCGCCCCGGGCAACGTGACGTTCGCCGTCGCTGGTCAGCCCCTGCGCCGGATACAGGGCGGCGATGGCCGCAAGTTCGTCGGCATCAAAAGTCTGATAATTGGGGGCGCCGGTGTTCGTATTCACACCGTCCTCCCGGTAAAAGGTCAGCGTCCGCTCGATGAGATTGCCTTGCGGTTTGAGCTCAACCATGTACTCGTTGTGCGGACAGCCTGTCACCAGGAGCGCCACGAGCGCCAGACCTAGTGGCATGCACTGATGGAGCCAAGACCTTGTCGGTTTGGGGATTTCCGGCTTTTTCATAATTATTTGCGGATCGCGGTTTCGGGCGGGCCATATGGCACCAGCCCTTCATCCATCCAATGCGGAATCGGCGCGCAAAAGGGATCAAATAATTTTTGCTCTGGCCGAAGCCCGCCCGAATGCTAGAGTCTGGTCAACCTCCGCCTCCGATGAAACAGCCTGCCGCCAGCGCCGAAGCCGTGTTCGCCCGGGCCATCGAATTGCCCGCCGGCACCGCCCGCGATGAGTTGGTGGCGAGACAATGCGCCGATGACCCGGAGCTGCGCCGGGAGGTGGAATCACTGCTGCAGGCGCATGAGGAAGCCGGGAATTTTTTGCTCGGGCGCGTCGATCAAAAAACTGAGCGGATTACGCCCGCGGTGGCGGCGTCACCGCTGCGGACCACCGCGGTCAGCGCGGCCGCGTACGCCGAGGCTTTTTTGCGCGAGCCGGGCGGGGAATCAGGTGCGCGCATGGAAGATTATCTTGCGACGCTGCCCGCGGCTGTCCGGCAGGAAACGCGGGAACGCATCGAGGCCGGCTGGCGTGTGCGGGAATTATGCGCCCGGCCTGGACCTCCCGCTTCCGAGCACGGGGAACGGTTGCCTGAGTTGCCCGGCTTCCGCATCGAACAGAAACTCGGCGAGGGCAGCCTGGGGGTGGTTTACGCCGCCCACGACGACAAGCTTGACCGGCGCGTGGCCATCAAGGTCCTGCGCCGCCGGGCGGATGAATCCATACGCCGCCGGGTGCTCGACGAGGCGCGCAAGGCTGCGGCACTCGGCGACCCGGCCATCGTGACGGTTTTTTCCGTGCTCGACGAAACCGACCCGCCGGCGATTGTGATGGAGCTGGTCGAAGGGTTTCCGCTGGACCGCTTCTCCGCGCAACTCAACTTTGAACAGAAGGCCCGGTTGCTGCGCGAGGTGGCGCGCGGTCTCGCCGTCGCGCACGAGCGCGGACTGATCCATCGCGACCTCAAGCCGGACAACATCATCGTCGGCCCCGACCTGCGTCCGCGCATTCTGGATTTCGGCCTGGCCTTGTCGTCGGAGGAGGCCGGCCGGCCGGGCGCGGGCTTTGAGGGCACGCCCCTTTACGCCTCGCCCGAACAGGTGCGAGGCCGGCCGCTCACGGCGGCTTCTGACGTGTTCTCTTTCGGCAGTCTGATGTTCAAGGTGCTGACAGGCCGGGCGCCGTTCACGGGTGAAACCGCAGAACAGGTGTTCGCCGCCATTGCCACCACCGCGCCGCCGTTCTTGCGCGAAGTCGCGGTGGGGGTGCCGGAGGATCTGCAGGCCGTCTGCCTCGCCTGCCTGGCGTGGGAGCCGGCGGACCGCCCGACGGCGTCCGAAGTCGTGCTGGAACTGGGCCGGTTCCTGGTGGGCGAACCGGTGCGGCTGAAACCCAAATTATACGACGACCTGCTGCGCCGCAGCATCAGCGAATACTCCGGCCAGGCCCGCACGTGGGAGAGCCAGAGCATCATTTCGCGCGAAGAACGGGACGCGCTGGAGACGGTGCACCGCCGGCTGTTGGCGGACGAGGACCACTGGATCATCGACGCGCGGCGCATCACGCCGCTGCAGACCATCCTGTCCGCCGCCACGTGGCTGGCGGTGGTGGCGACCGTGCTGACGGTCTGGATGCTGCGGACCGAACTTGGGCCGACCTGGCGCTGGGTTTTGCCGTCGTATTTCACCCTGTCGCTGTTGCTGGCCGGCGGCGTCGCGCGCCGCGACCGTGAAACGCTCGCCGCCGCCACGTTCCTGGCCGGGGCGGCGTTGGCCATTGCGCCGTGCACCCTGGCATTGCTGGCCGAGCTGCGCGTGTTCGCCGTTCCGGCGGCGGACGTGAAACAATTGTTCCCGGAGACCTTCACCAACCAGCAAGTGCTGACTGCTTCGCTCACGGCGCTCGCCGTCTCCGCGTTCGGGTTGTGGCGACTGAAGATGACGGGTTTCGCCTGGACCACCGCCGCGCTGGCGGCGGCCAGTTATCTCGGCTTCCTTCTCCGTTTCGACTGGCTGGATCAAAAGCCGGAAATCAAGGCACTGTGGTGTCTGCCGCTCATAGCGATGGAGCCGGTGGCGCTGCTGCTGGAACGGAAGGGGCGGGTGCGCTGGACGCTGCCGTTCCATCTGGTGGCCTTGCTGGCGCTGGTCGTCGGGCTTGATGTCATCGCGCTGAACGGACCGACGCTGAAGCTGCTCGGTGTGGACGGCGCGCGCTGGCCGTATTTCGACAAACAGCGTCTGGACGCGTTATCCATCGCGCTCAACGGCCTGGTTTTCCTTCTGTTCATGCTGTTCACAGAACGCTCGGCCAGCCTCGATCTTCGGCGTGCGAGCAAACTGCTGGAGGTGCTGGCCATTGTCCACACCTTGAGCGCGCTGTTCTTCAACGCGATGGGGCATCGGAACGATCTTCATGTTCGGGCGGACGTTGGATTGTATCTGGCGGCGGCGGCGGTTTTCATGGTGCTGGCGCCGTTCCGCTCCCGCTGGCGGCTGCTGGTCGGCGGACTGGCAGGCTGCGGCTTGGGCAGCTACCTGCTGGTGGACCTGGGCATAGTGGACCGCAAACCGTTTATCGTCGGTCTCGGTTTTGCCGGTTTGCTGGCGGCCCTGGGGACGTTTGCCTATGTGCGGCGGCGCGCGCAGGGGAAGCGGAAGTAGCCGCCAATTTGGAAATAATTCCCACGGACCTGGCAGGGCTGACCTGCCGGTCGGCGCAGCGCCGACCTCGCCGCATGGGTTGGCTGCAACGTTTTTTTGAAATGCGTCAGGCTTTTTTGATTTCCCGGTACAGCCATGCCCGGGCGTAGGCCCAGTGGCGTTTCACCGTGGGTTCGGAAAGTTGGAGAACCTGCGCGGCTTCCTCGAGGGTCAAGCCGGTGAAAAACCGGAGCTTCACCAGCTCGGCCTTGACGGCATCGTGCGCCGCCAGGCGATCCAGCGCTTCATGAACCGTGAGCAGTTGGTCGTCGTCCATGCCGGCGGCGAGTTCGAGGCGGTCGAGGTCGAGGGCGACGCGCTCGGCCCGGCCGCCGTGACGCGCGGCCTTTTTGCGTCGCGCATTGTCGATGAGAATGCGGCGCATGGCTTCGGCGGCGGCGGCAAAAAAGTGGGCGCGATTCTGCCACGTGGCCTGGCGGTCGCCCCCGAGGCGAAGCCAGGCCTCATGAACCAGGGCGGTGGCCTGGAGCGTCTGGCCGGGCGTTTCGCGGGCCAGCTTCTGCGCGGCGAGCGTCCGCAGCTCGTCATAGACTAGCGGCAGAATTTCAGTTGCCGCGCGAGCTTCCCCTTTCTCGATCAGCTGCAATATGGTGGTAAGTTCGCTCACGGGAGAACGAATACCGGATTTCGTGGCGGCAAAGAAGCCCGAATCCAATCGCAATTATCGGGGCCGCCTCGTTAGCTCGGCGCCTGCGAATTCCGGATCAAGGTCACCGCGTCGTGTCCCGCATCGCCTCGGCATAGGGTTTGCCATCCACGAAGACTTCCTTGACGCGGCCGCGGCCAGAGGCGGGCACGACAACCTGGGCGGTGAGCTTGCCGACGGGATTACCTGTGCCTTCGGCAACGTAAAAGCGTTCGAGGCCGTATTCGACATGAACCGCGTTGGTGTGCGGCCACTGATAGCCGGCGCTTTTGCCTTTCAACAAAACTTCGTCGGCGGCCGGCGCGAAGTCGTTCGTGCTCGCTTTGACGACGACATAAAACCGGTTCGTGGTTGGCGCGAGCGCGACGCAGATTTTGATGTCCTCCGGCAGACTTTTTCCTACGGGCGGCGAAAACAGGTTGGTCGGCACATCGCTGATTTTGTAGTGCAGGATAAGATAATCGCCCTGGAGCAGGTCGCGCGGGTCCACGCGTTCAGTCTCCAGCAGGATGACTTGGCCGGTGGCCAGGGCGTGTTCCTGCACGGCGACGGTGCCGAGCAGCCAGGCGCTTTGCAGCGCGAGGACGAGGACGAGCAGTTTGAGTTTCATGGCAATTTCACCGGGCAATTACGTCAATTTCCGCTACTGATGTCCACGGCTGTTCGTTGATTTCAGACAACGCCTTCAACTTGATGAACCGGCAGTTCTTGGCGTCGAAGTTCACTTTTTTCATCTGCTTATCGCGCGGAAAGGTTCCTTTCACCACCGGCGCGCCAAAATCCTTGCCGTCGTTGCTGACGAAGAATTCGTAATCTCTGATCGTGCCATTGTCCTGGCTGTCCTGGCGCGGCAAGTAAATGAATCCTGTGATGATGGAGGGGGGAATCAGTTCGATTACGACTTCGTGCGGATGCTGGGGTACGCTGCCTTGCCATTGCGTGTGCCAAAACGTATCCGGCTTGCCGTCCACCGCGTTGGCCGCCTTGCCGTCTTCGCCGGCGGTTTCCTGGCTGTCCGCGCTGACCACTTTCAAGGTGATGTCTGGCGCGGAGCGATGCCAGTCACTCGCGACAAGCTGCCAGAACCCGGGATCCTCGCGCAGATTTTTGAGCCGGTCATCGTGCCGGACGAAAGCCTTGGTGTCGCTGTCCGACCGGATCGCGAGGGCGGCTTTGAGATCGGCAAGCGCCCGGGCTTTGTCGCCCGCCATCGCATACAATCCAGCCCGGTCATAGATCGCGCCGATACATTTCGGGTTTTGCGCAAAAATCTTGCTGCAAAATTGAATCGCGCCGTCGAAGTTGGTGAGACTCGGTTCAATCGCCAGTCGGATGCGCCAGGAATCATCGGACATCGGGTCCAACTGGATGGCGCGATCAATGGCTTGCAACGCCTCATCGTTACGGCCCAGGCCGCCGAGACATTGAGCTTTGCCGCGCCAGCCGTCGGGATTGTTGGGTTGCAATTCCGTTATCTTATCCACGGCTTTCAGAGCTTCTTCAGCGTGCCCACTCTCGCCGGCGGCGACGGCTTTGTAATCCCACCGCTGAACGTCGTCCGGCTTGAGTGCAATCCATTTGTCCCAGACCTTGAGCGCGTCGTCGGAACGGTTCAACTCCATGAACACGCCCGCCTGCCTCATGACCGCGGCCTCGTTGCCGGGTTGAAGCGCGAGGCCTTTGGCAAACGCGGCGTGGGCATCGTCGTATTTTCCGTCGCGCGCCAGTTTTTGCGCCTCGGCAAAATACTTTTGCGCCGAAGCATCGTTTGCGGTTGGAGGCAAAGGGTTTTGCGCGCAAGCCGCCAGACCCAGCAGCGCGTTGAACAACACCGTCAGCCATAATTTGCTTTTCATAATCTGCTCCTTCGAAATTTTTAGGTTGGGTTTCAATATTTCATTTTCCATCACGGGTTGAATCTTGCTCCCGGCATACGATAGACGCAAAGGCCGATCGAAATGACCAATAGCGGGATAAGGATGAGGGCGATTCGCCGGGGGAGAGGCTTGGCCTTGGCATCCTTCAACGTGTTCAGCGCCCAGGAGAGGAGAATGAACATCCCGAGCGCCCCGACGAAAGCATCCGGCAGATCCCCACGGTCACCCTTGCCAAAGCCAATCAGCGTCGGGATCCCCCCAATCAAAAAGATGATTGTCCCGCCCAGCCATTCCCATCGCCAAGCCAAAACGAGCGCTGCGAAAATCAGTAAAAGCGCGCCGGTGGCCAGCATATCGTCGAGCCCCCACTCGGAGGGATGCATCAAGGTTTTGGGAATGCCGCCCGCGAGCAGAAACACCCCCAGGAACAGGAAGGGAAGAATACTAAACACCTGCCAAGTCCAGCGAACGATGCCAGCCAGGATTTTGAGCGCGGTGCCTATCGGCCCGTTGATGACGGTCACTCCGGATTGGCTGGGCTTTTCCGAAGCATTCGGATCACTTTGGCCGGGCACTAAGAAAACTGCCTTCAACAACAATCCGATGCAAAGCGCGCCAAGAAGGGCCCAGACGAGTGTCAATAGCGGCGTGAAAACAATGCTGTTCATCTGGTTTACGATTAGCATCGCGACCGGCATGAAAATGCCGGCGAACAAACCCACGCCGCAGGCGATCACAACGAGCTTTGAAATCTGCGGGCGTTCACGCCATCGCTTCACCGCCAAGACCAGCCCCGCTGCCCACATGGCCAACACGGGCAGAGATCCCACCCACTGCTTGAACAGTAAGTCTGTCACAAGTTGCTCCTTTCTGTTCGTTCACTTGTTGATTGAATTCCCGGTTTGCGTCACGACCGTGACGTCTGAATGATCCCTGGCAATCAGGAGTTTGTCATCCACCCGGACAAGCCCGAGGGACTCCTTGGTATCACCCTCCTCCATTTTTCCGATGTCTCCGCGCCATCTCTCGATGAGCGTGAACGAGCACTGTGCCGTCTGACCATCGGGAGCTATTTGAATGGCAACATCCCTGTGTCGGAGGCTGTAATCAGCGGCATTCTTCAAACTATTCTCCAGCGCGCGCCGGTAATCCTCGCGATTTTGCCGGTTTGTGTAGGTTTGCCCGTTTTGGACGACGGTGGCCGTAATCACCGCGTTGCTTGCATAATTGGCAATCACGGCCGCGGCATCTTTGTTCAGACAGGCCTTGTCAATGGAATCGAGCACCGCCTGGACCTGGGCCTTCGAAATGCGGTCACCCTGCTGCCCATCGGCGACGCCGGCAAAAATAGTCATAGAAACCACCACCGCCACCGTACGGCACCAATTCTCTACTGGGATTCGATTATTCATAGATTGACTCCTGTGGTTTGTGATTGGATTTGTTTCATCAGCTTGCGGCGCTTCTTTTCGAGATAGACGCCGAAGACGATGAGGAATATTCCGGAGACCAGAAACATCACGCCGGTGCGCGCCATTGAGCCAAACAGGTCACAATAGGCCGCGAGGATGTCCAGCGCGATGAAGACGACGCCGAGGTTCACCAGAAAACGCGAGCGTTCCTGGAGGCCAACCTGGATTTGCAGCAGGCAGAAAACAAACAGCGCGAGGATGCCGACGAGATAATTCCACGATTCCCCCCAAAAGTAGCGGTGCGGCCCGCTGGTGGGGTCCAACTGCCAGCAACCCAGCCAGACCGTTGCCATGAAAGCGACCATGCCGAAAAACGCGGCAAACCAGGTCCAGCGCCATTGCAGCGTCAACGCGCCCAGGTTTTTGATTCCCGCCGCGAGCGGTGCCAGCGCGACCAGAGCGAGCAAAGGGAAAACCCATTTCTGGATTTCCGGATTGTTCCCCCCCTCGAAAAAATCCTTCCAGGTGAGCGGGTAGAAAAAGGCGAGGAAGATCAACAAGCCGAATTTCTCGGTCACACCGGCGAAGTCGGCGAACCTGCCGCGCCGCAGCACCAAGCCAACACCAAACCAGGCGAAACCAAGCAACGCGTAGAGCAATACCTGATAATCTGAGTCGCAGCAAATGAAGCTGCCGCGCTCATTCACCTCAAAACCGAACCAGATGCCGAAGGCAAGCAGGAGCAGGACATGCTGCGCCTTGGATCGCAACAGCCACGGCAGGGCGGCGATGCCGACCCACCAGAGGAGGAAGGCATTGGGCGGGCGCGAGACGAGATTATAAATCTGGCCGAGGAGCGCGATGTTGGCCAGAAACAGGCACGAGCCCAGAAAATGCAGCGCCTCGCCCGTCTTGAGATAATCCTGGCGCACGTTCCGCAGCCACCAGCCGAGGCCGTGCGCGCCGAGCATGAGCAAAAGTCCGGCGGCGATTTTCACGCCGCGCGGAATCTCATCCCAGTGCGCCGCAATGAGCAGCGCGATTCCGGCCGCGATGAGCACGGCCCCCACGATGGAAACGATGGCAAGGAATTTGCCGCCGCCGTCTTCCTTGAGCTGGAAGTGCTCGATGATTTTGCGCCGCTGCTCATTGGTGATGAGCCCGGCGTCGTGAAGATTTTGAACGTCGCCGTATTTCATTGTGTCCTCCGGAGGCGCCCGGAGCGAAGCGGGGGCCGGCTTGGGGGTTCGGTAATTGATTCTGTTCCGGGGATGGCCATAAACAAGATTATTTTTGCGCTCACCGGGCGGAGCATATCAGGCCTTGCTGCCGGGGCGTGAATCGATAAAACTTTCCCCAACATCGGCTGGCTCAATGAACATTCATCACCTCGAGCTGTTTTATTTCGTCGCCCGGCACGGCGGCATCATGCCGGCGGTGCGGAACATCCCCTACGGCATTCAGCAACCGGCGGTCAGCTCCCAGATCGCCCAGTTGGAGGAATTTCTGGGGACGACCTTGTTTCAGCGGCGGCCGTTCGCGCTGACCGCCGAGGGGGAAAAGCTGTTTGCGTTCATTCAGCCGTTTTTTTCCAACCTCGACAAGATGGCCGGCGAGTTGCAGGGAGGCCAGCTGCGGCACATCCGCATCGGCGCTTCGACGATCGTGTTGCGGGATCACGTGCCGGGCCTGCTCCAGGGGGTGCAAAAAAAATTTCCGGGCCTGCGGGTTTCGCTGCGCGAAGGCTTCCCAGCGTATCTGGAAGAGCTGCTGCAGAGGGACGAGATCGATCTCGCCATTACGTTGATTGAGAAAAAGACCGTGCCAGGCATTCATTCGGTGGCCCTGCTGGAACTGCCGATGGTGCTGCTGGTGGAACAGGGCAGCCGCCTCACGTCGGCCGAACAGCTGTGGCAGCGGGACAAGATTGACGAGCCGCTGATCTGTCTGCCGCCGGGGGAATCGCTCTGCAAACATTTCCAACAAAAGCTGGGCGAGCTCGGGGTGGATTGGTTTCCCAGCATCGAGGCCAGCTCGGTGGATTTAGTTGAGACGTACGTGGCCAACAATTTGGGAATCGGGGTGTCGGTGATGATACCCAAGAAGACGCCGCCGCCCAATGTGCGCGTGCTGCCACTGCCGGGGTTCCCGCCGGTGGTGATCGGCGCGTTGTGGCGCGGACGCAAAACACCGCTGCTGGAAACGTTTTTGGAAGAGGTGAAATTGCGCGCCCGCCGGCTGGCCTGAGCACGGCGCGGCAAGTTCCGAGACACGTTCCGCCCCAGGTCGGGACAACCCGTCGCGAGGGAGCGGATTTTTCTTCAGCCTGATTATCTGACACGGCAAACATTCCCTCCGACGGCCGACTTGGCGCGGCAGTTGCTCAGCTTATCCCCAGTTTTATTAGAATTGGCCGTTCGCGATTCCGAAACCGAAACATAAAAACGAAATGACCATGGCACTGCCATTTCTTAACGGAGTAACCAAGAAAAAACGGACCCAGATGATGGTGGTGGATCTGGGAGGCCGGACAACTAAAGCCGCCCTGTTGGAGCGGCGGGGGGAGGTGCTGGCGCTCAATCGGTTTGCGCTCCTCGATGCGCCGATCTTCGAGAAGAAAATTTCCTCCGAATTGCTGGCCGAACATCTGCGGGCCGTGACCCAGGCCCTTGGGTCGCAGACCAAGCACGTCACCTTGGCGGTTGGCCTGGACGACGCCGTTGTGCGGCAGGTCGAGTTGCCGCAGATCCCGGTGGACGAGATGCGGATGGTCTTGAAAAACAACACCAAGGGCTATCTGCAACAGGACATGCCGAATCACGTTTTCGACTGTCATATTTTCCCGCCCAAGGCCGCCGGCGGAAAGGCGGCTGAAGCACCGAAGGGCGGTACGATTCCCAAATTGAAGGTACTGGTGGCGGGCATGAAGCAACAAATGGTGGATGATCTGCAAGCGGCGATCCATGGCGCCGGCCTGGTCCCGGACCACATTGTCCCCGGCCTCATCGGCCCGGTGAACGCTTTCGAACTGGCCATGCCCGAGGCGTTCGCCAACGAATCGGTGGCGCTGGTGGACGTCGGGTTTAAACACACCTCCGTGTGTGTGGTGGACCGGGGTGAACTGGTTCTCAGCCGCATGGTGAATATTGGCGGCGACAAATTGACCGCCGGGCTGGCCGAGGCGATGAACATTACCTACGCCGAAGCTGAAGGCATCAAGGTGGGGATGGCCCCGGAGGTCGAGTCCGCTCTGGTCGCCCAAGTGCAACCCTTGGGACGCGAACTGCGGGCCTCGCTCGATTTTTTTGAGCACCAGCAGGACCGGCCGATCGCCCAGGTGTACGTCACGGGCGGTTCGTCCCGGTCGGAAATGATATTGCAGATGCTCCACGCGGAACTGATTGCCGACTGCAAAACCTGGAACCCCACGACCTCCGTGCAATTGGCGCTGCCGGGGCAGCAGGCGGTGGAAGTCGAACAAGTGGGTCCGCAATTGAGCGTGGCGATTGGCGTCGCGCTGGCCGCATTTTAAACCAACTCGCATTATGCCGATTCGCATCAACTTGCTCGCCGAGGCTCAGGCCGCAGAAGAACTGCGCCGGCGCGATCCGGTCAAGCGCGTCATCTTTTACGGGGCGCTGCTGGTGGCGCTGACGCTGGTCTGGAGCAGTTCGCTCCAGCTCGAGGCCATGCTGGCCAACAAGTCGGTGACGGACCAGTTGACGCAGGTCCAGATCCGAACCAACGAGTACCAGCAAGTCCAGGTGGACCAGAAGAAGCTGGCCACCATCAAGGATAATTTGGGAGCGTTGCAGCAATTGCAGAATAGCCGCTTTCTGCAGGGCAATTTGCTGGATGCCCTGCAACGGATCAACGTGGACGGCGTGCGGCTGACGCGGATCCGGGTGGACCAGAGTTATGTTTACACGCACGGAACAAAACCTGAACGCACCGGAACGCGGGTGGTGGTCGCCACGCCCGACACCGTCCGGGAAAAAATCATTGTCACGCTGGACGCGCGGGACGGCAGTGCCAACCCCGGGGACCAGGTCAACAAGTTCAAGGAGGCCATAGCGGCCGAACCCTATTTCAAGTCGGTGCTGAACAAGACCAACGGTGTCCAATTGATCTCGCTGTCACCCCCTCAGGTGAGTCTGGATGGCAAGCCGTTCGTGTTGTTCACATTGGAATGCCACTTCCCGGAGATTACCCGATGAAAAGATTATCCAAGGAAAAACGCAATCAGTTGATCATCGTCGTCGTGGCGACGCTGGCCGTGCTGGGGCTGATCTATTTCGGTCTGATCCAGCGCCAGTACTCTTCGCTGGAGAAAATTCACAAGGCCAAAAAAGAGGCGGACGCCAAGTTGGTGAGCATCCGCAACACCATCACCAACGCCGCCGTGGTGACCAATGAATTGAGTGGCAATAGCGTAATCCTGGCCCAGACGGAGCAGGACATGGCTTCGGGCGATCTCTATTCCTGGACGTTCAACACCCTGCGCCGCTTTCGCCAGCCCTACCGGATTGAAATTCCGGAAGTGGGCCAGCCGGTTGTCGGCGACATGGATTTGCTGCCGGCGTTTCCCTATCGACAAATCCGTTTTACGGTCAGTGGAACGGGTTTCTACCACGACCTGGGCAAGTTCATCGCCGACTTTGAGAATAATTTCCCGCACGCGCGGTTGATTAATCTGGTGGTCGAGCCCGTATCCGGCACGGACGGGGGGGAAAAGCTCGCTTTCAAAATGGACATCGTGGCTTTAGTGAAGCCCAACCCCTCATGATCGATAACTTATGAAACGGCGCTTTGATTTTAGTTCCATCCTGCTGATTGCAGGATTGACTGCGGGGCTGATGCAGGTTTGGCCCACGCAGGCAGCCCCGCCCGCGAAGACGCCCGCGCCAAAGACGCCCGCGCCGGAGGCGGTGGCACGCTCGAGTTTCACGATGCCCGCCAATCCAAAGGAAGGGCGCGATCCCTTCTTTCCGACATCCAACCGGCCTTATGAGAGTGTGCAGGCGAGCCAACCGCACGTGGGCGACATTACGTCGCTGGTGCTCAAAGGCGTTTCCGGCCCGCCCGACCGCCGGCTGGCCATCATTAATAACCACACCTTCGCCATCGGTGACTCCCAGGACATTGTCACCCCGCAGGGCCGTATTCATGTCCGTTGCGTCGAAATCAGGGACGACTCAGTAGTGATCGAGTCCGGGGGCATGAATCGCGAGCTCAAATACAACAACAACCAGTGAATCCCAAAAATGGACGCTACCATCCGCATTTGCGACCAGCCGGCCCAACCCGGTTTTATTCCCAAGGGATTCCTTGCTGGCACGAATCTTTCTCTACACCTGGAACGCGGAAAAAAAGCGATGGCCGGAGCAGCCTGATACCAGGAAAAATTTACAGCTCATGTTCAACCAAATAACGAAACGGAGCCGGACCGGAGATAAAAGTATGAAAACAAGAATAGTGATCGCCACACTGCTGGGTTGCCTGATTTGGCAGCCGGGGGCAATGTCCCAAACTGACACGAACGCCGCCAACCCAGCCGCCCCGATTTCAACGGCAACGGCCGGGCAACCGGCCACCGGTACGGACACCGCTCCGTCCAGCGCCGGCACGGCAGACATTGCCGCGGCGACCAATGCCGCGCCCCCGGCGGCGCCGGCTCCTGCCAGTGAATCGGCCGCCACGGTTGCGAATCCCTCGGCGACGCCCGTAGCCAGCCCGGCGGAAGCGACTGCCGAAGCGGGCACCAATGCCACTGAGGCGGCCGCCGCCGCGGTTCCTGCCACCATCCCCTTGATACAATTTCAGGATGTGCCGATCACCACGGCCATCGAAAACCTGGCCCGTCAGGCCGGCATCAATTATTTGATTGACCCGAAAATCGGTTTCGGCCAGCCCGATCAAAACGGCCAGGTCAAGCCCGAGCCGACGCTGTCCATCCGTTGGGAAAACGTAACGGCCGAACAGGCCCTGATGGCGCTGTTGGACAACTACAACCTGCAACTGGTGGCCGATCGGCGGACCCAGATCTCCCGCATCACCACCAAGGATCCCACGGCCCCGCCGCCGCTTTCGACCCGCGTCATCCAGCTTAAATACGCCGGCACCTCGAACATGGTGAGCTCGATCCAGGCGGCGCTCACCGACAAGCGCAGCAAGGTGCTGCCGGATGCCCGCACCAGCCAGTTGGTGCTGGTCGCCACCGAGAACGAGCAGGAAGCGGTGGACAAGCTGATTGAGGAACTCGACAAGCCCACCCGGCAAGTGCTGATCGAGACCAAACTGGTCCAGATTTCCAGTACCCCTTCCACGAAGAAGGGGGTTGACTGGTCCGGCACGCTCGCGGCGCAGAATGTTACTTTCGGCAACGGCATTATTGATCCGACGTCTTCCAAGACGATCACGGCAATTCCCGGCACCCCCAGCAGCACGGGAACGACGCCGGGCGGCGGCTATTCCACCGGTGGTACGCCGAACAACACCTCGCAGACCTTGCTGTCCATCATTCAGGGTCTTGGCGGCGTGTCCTACAATACCGCCAGCGGCTTTACCCCCGGGATTGGATTCCTGAACGCCGATGGCGCCCATGCCGTCCTTTCCTTCCTGAACGCCTCTTACGATGCCCAGGTGGTGTCCACCCCGCGCGTCGTGACGCTGGATAATGAAATGGCTTCCATCGAAGTCACCCGCAGCTATCCCGTGATCAACGTGGTGGGCGGCACCCAGAACTCCTCGGGGAGTTCGTCCATTACCTACTCCAACATCGGTACCATTCTCCAGGTGACGCCCCGGATCTCGGCGAACGATTATATCTGGTTGAAAGTGGTCCCCGTGGTTTCCAGTCATTTTGGCGACGTGCAGATCACGGTGCAGGGCGGAGCCGGCAATCCTTCCACCTCCTATCCGGTTCCGGAGTTTGATTACCGCAAGATTGATTCACAGGTCATGATCCCCAATGGCAACACGCTGGTCATGGGCGGTCTGGTCCAGGACAATCCGACGGCTTCCTACACCAAGGTGCCGATCCTGGGTGACATCCCGGGACTGGGTTGGGCGTTCCGCAGCGAAAGCAAGAACATGAACAAGGACAATCTCGTCATTTTCATGACGCCGACCATCATCAAGAACAGCGACTTCCAACAAATCTCCCCCAGCGGATTCCTGCAATCGAAGCCCAACACCATGAAATCGCCGATGAATCCGAACTCAATCTGGGACAGCGCCCAGCCGGTGGGCGACTGGAGCAATCCTGCCCCGGTTGCGGGTGAATTCACCAAGAAATAAACCAGAGGATTCGGTTTGTTGAAATGGGCTAACCCAATTCTTTGAAACCGCTAAAAAACAAACAAACCTGTTTATGAGAACTGCAATTCTCGAACGTGCGCGACGGGCCTTCCAGCCGGATTTTCTCACCCGGCAGTCGCGGAACGTGACCGTGCTGGCCGTATGGCTGTCGGCCACCATCAACCTCTTGGCCAACCCGGTCATGAGCACCTTGGGCGGTGGCAACCCCCATGTGAGTCCCAAATACCTTGGTTTCAAGGACGGCACCACCCTTAGCCAGGCGCTCTTCCATACGCCTTCCGGCATCGCCTTGGACAGCACCGGCCAGTATTTGTTTGTTGCCGATCGAGACAACAACGCCATCCGGACGCTTGACTTGGTCGCGGGACAGACCTTCACCTTCACGACCAACCATCTGAGCAAGCCTATCAGCGTATCGGTTGACGCCTCTGGCAACGTGTACGTGCTGAATCGCGGCTCCACGGGTAATAACGGCTATGTGTTGCAGTTCAACCAATACGGAGACCTGATCCTGACCAACACCAGCGGTCTGACCAATGCCGGTGGCATGGCTTTGGACTCGGTCAGCGATATTTACGTGACGGTCAGCAACACGGTCCTCCAGATTATCGGCACCACGGTTACGAATATCGCCACGGTGCCCATCGCCGGGACTTCGTTGCAGGGTCTGGTGGTCAAGCGCAGCGGTTTGCTGGCCGTTTGTGACGCCGGTCGCAACGGGATTTTACTCATTGATCCGCTCACCGGCGTGGTCACCACCAATACCGGTTTCAACGGACAGGGTGATTACACCGGCGTCAATAACGGCGGGGCGACACGCTTGACCGCGAAATTTTATCAGCCCTATAACGTGGCCGAGGCTGGCGACGGCAGCCTGATCGTCGTTGACCGGGGCAACAACCGGATCAAAGTCGTCAGCAACGCGGGTATTACCACCAATCTTTGCGGTGTCGCTTCCAATTACTGGGGCGGCACGTACCCCGGCTGGTATGACGGGACGGTTTTGGTGCCGGATTCGCTTACCCCAAACGTGCAGGAGCGCATGCCGACCGGCGTGGCGTTCTTTTCCGATGGCACCATTTATGTCACGGAAGACTACTACCACACCATTCGCAAGGTGACGGGTGCGGGTTTGCCGCAGCCCCCGCCGCCGCCGCCCCAGGTGCCGGATCCGCAAATCGGCTGGGTGAGTTTCCCGCCCACCAGCACGCCGTACCCTTATACCTCGGTGTTTAATGCCGGCACGTCGTTCGTCTTTAACAACAGTGTTTACATCGTCATCGAAGGTACTGCGGGCAGCCAGACGTATTATACTTACGGCGCCACCCCCACGATCGGTACCATTCCCGATCCGACCCGCCTTTCCCCGTCCGCCCCGGTGGGTTATATGGATGGCCTCTATCCCAGCCAGGTGGCTCAGTATGCCGTGGCGTCGGTCATGCCCGACCTGACCATCAAAGCCATTGGCGAGAAGAGTGACGGCAGCCCGAACAGCGCGGTCGTCGAGGCGCGATTCCAGTTTGTCACGGCCAATCCGCTGGTCATTGGCAACAACGCCGCCTTGTTCACCGTGAGCGATATCACCAGCAATTGCGTGTTCTGGTACACGATCGATGGGTTTGATCCCACCAACATTTTTGACGGCCACAGTCAAATTCTCGCCACCAACAGCCCGTCGTTGACCAATCTGGTCTCACTCCCCATCAACACAAATTTCACGCTCAAGGTTCGTGCCTTCCGGGACAACTTCCAGCCCAGTGGCACCCTCAGCGTTCCGTTCTCGACCTCCAATTTTGTGCCCAACAGCATCAGCTTCGGCTTTTATACTGGCGAAGCGTCCAGCGATTTCATCGCGTCACCGGGCCAGACCTTCTACGCGCCCGTCACGTTGTCGCCGCTGCAAAATACCGTGATTTACAGCCTGCAATTCAACCTGACCGTCACGAATGGCGGACCCAATCCTGGTCCCGCCATCACGCCGGGCGCCTACGACTTTGTCTCCATGCTGGTCAAGCCGATCCCCGGCGAATCGGACATGTTCGAAGTCATTCCGCCTTGGATGTACGAATTCTATGCGGTGAATCCGCCGCCGCCGGCCGATATATTGACGCTGGACGGCAATCCGGCCTTTATCAGCCTCATCACCACCAACCTCGCCTATAACCTGCTCGGGGTGGGCTGGCTGGAACGCTACAGTCAAACCAATCTTTACAACACCAAGAGCCAGGACCTGATCCAATATTCCATGGCCCACGACAATCTCTTCCAGCAGGGTGGCGGGAAAGTCATCCTGGGCGGGTTCAATTTCTCGGTGCCCGTGACGGCTCTCCCCGGGCAGACGTATCAAATCCAGATCGGCCGGCCGAGCGCCACGTCGGATGGCATCGGGGCTCCCGGCTCGTCCGTGTATATCTTCGCCCCCACCAACGGCTCGCTTGGTGCCGGGTCTATCAACGCCATAAAAAATGTCACGATCGGCCAGCGCAAATATCTCGTCGGCAATGCCTATCCGTTCCGCTGGTTCAACGCCGGTGACTTCGGCAACACCAACCTGCAAAACGCCGACGTCGAACAAGTGTTCGAATCCGCGATCTACGGCTTTAACTACCCGCCGGATGGCAGCGACTTCTTTGATACTATGGATTCCTGTGGCAGGTTCGGCGTCTATAATGCCGGCACCGGATATTACACCTCTTCCGGACCGCTTTCCATCGCGCAACAGAACGCCTTGTTCAACGGCAATGACACCACGATCAACTCGATCGCCTTCGGCGATGGCAATCTGGATATCTGCGACGTTTACGTCACGTATCGTCGTTCTTTGGATCCCACGTTGACTTGGTACCAACGCTTCTGGACGAATGGTGTCCGCGTTGCCGAAACTGTACCCAACGTGTTCAATCCCAGTGCGTTGACCAAAAAACTGGCCTCCGACACCACGACCCTGTTGGCCAATTACGGCGGCAGTTCGACGTCGCTGACCAACCAGCCGAAGGTCGTATTTGTTGCCGGCGATTTCCAGGCCACCGCCGGTCAGACTGTGCAAATTCCCATCACCGCCAGTATCTTTGGCAATTATCCGCTGCGCCTGCTCATGCTGAACCTCAACGTGGTGCCGCTGGACGGGTCGCCGGCGCTGACCACCCCGGTTTCATTCTCGTATAATCCCGCGCTCGGCTCGCCTTGGACGACCGACCAGGTCGGCAACGGCAACTTTGCCGCGGTCTGGCTCAACAACGGCATCGCCGGACTCTCGGGGAATGTGACAATTGGCACTTTGACCGTCACCATCCCGGCCAACGCCACCAGTGCATGCGCTTACGCGATCCATTTCGACCACGTGTCGGCTTCACCCAACGGCCTGGCCGCCTTCCCGAAATCCGCCAAGACCGGCTTGATCACGCTGGCCAATCGCACGACCTCCTCGTACGGGGACGGCATTCCGGATGCATGGCGCCTGCGTTATTTCCTGACCTTGAACAATCTGCTTTCGCAGACCAATGCCGATGCCGACGGCGACGGCGTGGACAATCTGCACGAATACCAGCTGGGTACCGACCCGACGGATCCGGCGTCCTTCTTCAAGACCATCGGCACCGATTCGGCCGCAGCCCAATCCAGCCAGGATTGCGTCATCAGCTGGCCCAGTGTCATCGGCAAACAATACGTCATCGAACGTTCGCCAAGCCTGAGCGCTCCGACTTGGAGTGCCATCGGTACTAATAACGGCAACGGCACGGTGATGGAATATCACGATACCACGGGCGGCAGCATCCGGTTCTACCGGGTGCGCGTGCCGTAAGCAATTTTGCGCTCGCTTCTGCCTTTCACGGCGCGTTCAACCGAACGCGCCGTTTTTGTCGTCACATGTTCTTCGTGCGGTTCGGGAATGAGCCCGGACTCATCCCGGCCAGCGGGCGGGAACGTTTGAAGGTTGACCCAAGGGCCGTGGCTGCCGAAGATTTCCAAATGGAAAATTCAACGGGCGGACAAACGTTGCCTTTCAATTGGACCCGCTCAGGATGGGCGGGCTGGGCTCTGGTCGCCGTTGCGTTCGTAATGAGCGCCGCCCTTTCCTGGCGGCGCTGGTCCGACCTGCTCGTTGACTTTGGAACGCAGCTGTATTTGCCGTGGCGAATTTCCGAAGGCAAAGTTCTCTATCGGGACATGGCCTACGTGGCCGGCGGCCCGCTGTCGCAGTATTTCAACGCCCTCCTGTTCAAAATTTTCGGTGTTTCCTTTCGGACGCTGATTTTTGCCAACCTGGCCCTTATGGCCGGCATGTTGACCTTGCTTTACCGCCGTTTTCTGGCGGTAGCCGACCAGTTGACGGCCACCATGGTCTGCTTGGCCATCGTCCTCGTGTTCGGATTCTCCCACAGCCTGATGGTTGGGAATTACAACTATGTCACGCCCTATTGTCATGAGATCTTTCACGGGCTGCTGCTGTCCGTTCTGGCGGTGATGTGGCTGGCGGATTGGATCTCCACCCGGCAAATCAGATTTGCTCGGGCGTCCGGTTTGGTTTGGGGTTTGGTTTTTTTGACGAAGCCGGACGTCTTTCTGGCGCTGTCAGTTTGTGTGGCAGCGGCCTGGGTGATCGCAGGATATGCCGGCGCTGCACTTGGCTGGCTGGCAAAATCCCTTGGCGCATTCGCGTTGGCGGCATGGCTGCCCCCGCTGTTTTTTTTCATGCTGTTTCTCGGTGCGGATAACTGGCGGGGCAGCGTCGGCGCCGTAGTTTCAGCCTGGACCCCTTTGTCGCACCTGGCCGTCATCCGCGACCCGTTCTATCAGTGGTGCCTGGGGCTCGACCTGCCGTTTCAACATCTTGAACACATGGTTGTGCAGTTTTTGGTCGTTGTGGTGATCACCGTGATTTACACGGTGATGTACCGGTACGGGATGGACTCACGCTTCAAATGGGCGCGGGCGTTCCCGGTGATCTGGATGCTGTTGCTGCTGCCGCTGCTGTACCGGGCGATCACTTGGAGTTGGTTTGATTGCGGAGAGTCGTTGCCTTTCTTGGCATTGTCCATTGGCGGTTTGCTCTGGTTCATTGATCGGAGAAACGCGGCGGGACCGGCTTCGCGCTTTCCCCTGCTGTGGGTTGTTTTCAGCCTGGCGTTGCTGGCCAAGCTGGGCTTAAACCCCCGGATCTGGCATTACGGATTTGCCCTGGCCATGCCGGCGTTCGTCGCTGTGGTTTATGGGCTGGTCTGGCTCCTGCCCTTCTGGTTGGCATCCAGACACGGGATTCGCACCGATTGGTTGCGCGCGGGGGTCTGCTTGGTGCTGTTGATCGGGTTTGTCCGGCTGTTTCTGGGTTCCGAGTGGCACTACCTCCGAAAACAGACAGCCGTCGGAAGCGGAGGCGACCGAATCATGGCTTACGGTCCGGAAGTGGACCCGTTTCACAACCGCGTCGAGCAGGCGCTGTCCTGGATCGGAACGAACATTCCCCCGACGGCCACGCTGGCGGTATTGCCTGAAGGGGCCATGATCAATTATCTGAGTCGGCGGGTAAACCCAACTCCCTTTCCCGTCTGGTTGCCTCCGGAAATGGAAACCTTCGGTCAAACCAACATGACCGCCATTTTTGAACGGAACAATCCGGACTACGTCCTGGTGATTGCCCGAAGTGGCTCGGAATTCGGCGTGGGCTTCTTCGGCTACGATTCACATTACGGCGCTGAGCTCGAGCAATGGTTGGACGAGCATTATGACCAGGTCTATCCGGCGCCTGATCCGGCCCGGGTATCGCCGGCGGGGAGCCGGTCCTTTCAACCCGTGCAATTCTTCAAACGACGCGCCACCGGATTATCGACAGGAAATAATTGAAACTTGCTTGCGACCGGTTAAAATCGGACCGGTTATGAAAAAATATCTCGTCGAATTCATCGGCACGTTTTTTCTCGTTTTGACCGTCGGCATGACGGTCATTGGCCGTGACCCGAACAATTTTCTTCCGGCACTCGCCATCGGCTCCTCGCTCATGGTCATGGTTTATGCCGGCGGGCACGTCTCCGGCGGCCATTATAATCCTGCGGTCACCCTCGCCGTCTGGTTGCGGGGGCGCTGCGCGACAGCGTGTGTGCCCGGCTACTGGATTGCGCAAATCCTCGGTGGTGTCGCGGCGGCAATGCTCGCGTTGCTGCTCAAAGGCGATCCCGTCGTCACCCCGGGCGACCTGAACTCCATTCACGCGCTCATGGCTGAATTCGTCGGCACGTTCGCCCTCGCCTACGTCGTTCTCAATGTCGCCACCGCTAAGGCCACTTCAGGGAATTCTTTTTATGGCCTTGCCATCGGCTTTACCGTTTTGGCGATGGCCTATGCCCTGGGTGGTGTTTCGGGCGGCGCATTTAACCCCGCCGTTGCCATCGGCGGGGCGGTGATGGGGCTCACCAAGGGGTCGAACCTCTGGATTTATCTCGTCGCCAATTTGGCCGCCGGGGCACTCGCGGCCTTGGTCTTCCGGTTTGTCAATCCCGACGATAAATAATTCGCTATAGTCGCAACCTGAAGTCCATGGCGATCCCCGGTTTTCTACATCCGCAAACTGACGGCAGCTTGCTGTCGGTGAAACTACAACCGCGAGCTTCCGTCAACGCCATCATTGGCCCGCGCGGAGCCGAATTGGGGATCAAAGTGACCGCGCCGCCGGTGGAGGCAGCGGCCAACGAGGCCCTGGTGGAGTTGCTCGCCGGGCGGCTGGATTGTGCCCGAGCCCAGGTGGAATTGATTCGCGGCCATAAATCGCGACACAAAACGTTGAAACTTCACGGACTTTCCGCGGAAGCCGCCGTTCAGAAACTTCTGGGTCCCGCCCCCGCCCAGTAATCCGCCGCGCCCAAGGCGTAAGGGCCCCATCGCATCTTGGCTTGGGGCTTCGTCCGGCACTGACGACTGAACGGCTTATTGACCGGCTCGACGCCTCACCATGGCTCAGATATCGGGATTACCAGGGCGGGAAAGCCGAAACCGCCAGTTCACTGGAGTGTATTGTTTCGCAGCCGCTTTGTCCCATTTGGGGACAACAAAACCCAATTGAGCAAAGTGCATTAAAATTCCCTCAATGGCGGGTGTAGTTTGAAAGTAAAAATACTTAAAGGCACCCAAACTGCTACTCCTCGTTTCAAGTTTCACCCATGAATTCAACCGATCATCAAGTTGAAGCGCCATTGGCTGAACCGGCCCCTGGTTCCGAAAACGGGCACTCGGGCGAAGTTGGGCAGCGTTCAAACGTGGTGGAACTGAACGCACAATTGGCGCAGGAAAACGCCAAACTCGCGCAGGAAAACGCGGAATTGATGCAGGAGCGCGATTTGTTGCGAATGGTGATTGATAATCTGCCGGATTACATCTACGCAAAAGACAAGCAGGGACGGTTTGTTTTGAACAATCTGGCTCATGCCCAGGATTTGGGGGCGAAATCCCCGTCCGAAATGAAAGGGAAAAGCGATTTTGATTATTTTCCTCCCGACCTAGCGGCGCAGTTTTATGCGGATGAAAAGAAAATCATCGAAACCGGCCAGCCGGTGATTAATCAAGAGCAGTACCGGTGCAAGCCTGGCGACAAATCGGGCAAAAAATCCTGGTCCGTCAGCACCAAGGTGCTTTGGCACGATGCGGACGGCAAAGTGCTTGGGACGGTGGGCATTACGCGGGACACCACAGAACAAAAGCGCATCGAGGCCAAGCTGGCATATGAACAGCAATTGTTTCAACAGCTACTCGAGGCTTCGCCCGACTACATCTACTTCAAGGATCGGGAATCCCGTTTCGTGCGGTTCAGCCGGTCCAAGGCGGACGGCACGTTGCAGGTCCTTGTGCGGACCTGGCGCGCGGAGCACCCGGCGGCGGCTCCCGGTGAGGAGCCAAAACACCTGGCCGGGTTGGCGCCTTTTGCCGAATGGCTGGTCGGCAAAACGGATTTTGACACGTACCCGGCGGAACATGCCCGCGCCGCTTACGAGGACGAACAGCAGGTCATCCGCACCGGGCAGCCCGTCTCGGGGAAACTGGAAAAGGCCACCCTCCCCGATGGCAAACACATCTGGTGGCTCTCCACCAAAATGCCGTGGCGGGATCGGGAGGGGAACGTCATCGGCACCTTCGGTGTTTCCCGGGATGTCACGCAACTCAAGCAGGCGGAGGAGTCATTGGATCAGGAGCGCATCCTGTTGCGCACCGTGATTGACAACCTGCCGGATTACATTTACGCGAAAGACAAGCAGGGACGGTTTGTGTTGAACAATGTGGCGCATGCGAAGTCATTTGGCGGGACCCCGCACGACATGCTGGGAAAGAGCGACTTTGACTATTTCCCACCCGACATGGCGAAAGGATTTTTCAACGACGAACAAAAAATCATTGAAACGGGTGAACCGGTCTTCAACCAGGAGCAACATAAATGCAATCCGGGTGATAAATCCGGCATCAAACGATGGTCCGTCTGCACCAAGGTGTTGTGGCGCAACGAGACCGGGGCGGTGCTGGGGACGGTGGGGGTCACCCGTGATGTCCATGAAATGAAGCTGGCCCAGGAAGCCCTGCGCCGAAGCGAAGAACGGCTGCGGGAAGTCATGCGGCGCACGCGCTGCATCCTGAACTTTGGAGAAGTGCAGGGGGCCGAAGGCTGGCGAGAGCGGGCGCTGGACGCCGTCTCACCCTTCCGCTGGAATTTCCCGGTCGTGAACGTGGAAGCGGCCCAGGAGGTGTTTCCGCTCGACGTGCCCCCGGCCCAGCAATATCAGCAAGTTTGGACCGCCAGCCGCAACGCGGATGACTGTGCGCAGATGAACCGGGAATCCGGCGACGCGCTCCTTCACGACAAGCCGTTTTATCGCAATGAATTTCGCTGCACCGACAAAAACGGGGTCGAGCACTGGATGCAGCAGTTTGTGACCATCAACAAGCTCGAGGAAAGCCGCTGGCAGCTCTTCGGCATCACCACCGACATCACCGACTTAAAAAAAACCGAAGGGGCTCTGCGTTCCAGCGAGGAAAAATTGCGCCAATTCACCGCCCAACTGGAACGCAGCAACCGCGAACTCCAGGACTTTGCCTACGTCGCCTCCCACGACCTCCAGGAACCCCTCCGCAAAATCGTCGTCTTCGGCGAACGCCTCAAGGAGAAGAAAGGAGACGCGTTGGGCGCTGAAGGCAGCGACTATCTGGACCGGATGCAGAAGGCGGCCGGCCGGATGCAGGCATTGATTAATGACCTGCTTGCGTTCTCCCGCGTCACCACCAAGGCCCAGCCTTTTACCCGGGTCAATCTGGCCGAAGTGGCCGGTAATGTGGTGGACGATTTGGAAGGGCGCATCGAGCTGGTCAAGGGCCGCGTGGAGATCGGCACCCTGCCGGTCATCGACGCCGAGCCGCTGCAGATGCGGCAGCTGCTGCAAAACCTGATCGGCAACGCCCTCAAGTTCCGCCGGCCGGAGGAGCCCCCGGTGGTCAAGGTGGACGCGCAACTCATCCCCGATCCCGGCACGGCAAACCGGCAACTTTGCCGGCTGACGGTGAGCGACAACTGCATTGGGTTCGAGGAGAAGTACGTGGATCGGATTTTCAACGTGTTCCAGCGGTTGCACACGCGGAACGAGTACGAGGGAACGGGAATGGGTCTGGCGATTGTGCGGAAGATTGCGCTGTACCACGGGGGGGACATCACCGCTAAAAGCAAACCGGGCGAAGGCTCCACATTCATTTTAACCATCCCGGCGACGCACGACAAAGCGCCGCCAAACACCAAGAAAAACATCACCACCTAAACTGAGGAACCACACCAACCAAGGAAAGGCTGACCATGAAAACCGAAGGTAAAATGATAACCATTCTGCTGGCCGACGACGATCCGGATGATCGCCAGTTGACGCGCGACGCATTCGCGGAAAACCGTCTGGTCAACATGCTCCACACGGTGGAGGACGGTGAAGAACTGATGGAATACCTGCGCCGCCAGGGCCGGTACGCCGACCAGAAGAATGCGCCTTTGCCCGGCCTGATTCTGCTCGACCTGAACATGCCCCGCAAAGACGGCCGTGAAGCGCTCAAGGAAATCAAGGCGGACCCGGAATTACGCCGGATTCCCATCGTGGTGCTCACGACCTCCAAGGCGGAAGAGGACATCTTGCGCACGTACGACCTGGGGGTGAATTCCTATGTAACCAAGCCCGTCACCTTCAAATCGCTGGTCGAATTGATCAAGGTGCTGGGCCGGTATTGGTTCGAAGTGGTCGAGCTGCCGCCCGAAGAAAACTGAACACCCATGTCAGACGCTCCGGTCAGAGTCCTCCTGGTGGATGACGACGAGGATGATTATATCATCACTCGGGAGCTGATTTCACGCATTACCGGCCGGTATCGACTGGATTGGGTTAATAATTTCCCCGAGGGCCTGGACGCCGTCCGGCGGCGGGAACACGACGTCTATCTGCTGGACTATCGTCTCGGCGAACGGACCGGCTTGGAATTGTTGCGCGAATCCCAGCAGTTCAACCGGGCTCCGATGATCCTGCTGACCGGCCAGGGCGACCAGGAGGTGGACATGGAGGCCATGCGCTCCGGGGCGGCCGACTATCTCGTCAAAGGGCAGCTCAATGCCGACATTCTCGACCGCGCCATCCGCTATGCCATCAAGGCCAAACGCGCCGAGGAGAACCTCCGCCGCGACCGCGACCTGATCAGCCGCATCATGGAAACCAGCCCGGTGGGCATCGTCGTCGCCAATCAGGCCGGGACCATCACTTTTGCCAATCATCGGGCCGAAGAAGTGCTCGGTCTGGCCAAGGATGCGGTGGCGGCCGGAACGTGCAGTGTGCTGGACTGGCGAATCACGGACCCGGAGGGACACGCCCCGCCGGGATCGCAGCCGTTGCCGTTGAAAAAGGTCCTGGAAACCGGGCAACCGGTTCAGGATGTGCATCACGCTATTGATCGTTCCGAGGGACACCGAACCTTGCTGTCCACCAATGCCACCCCGCTTTTCGATGCCAACGGCAGGATTGACGGGATGGTCATTACCGTGGAAGACATCACCGAGCGTTTGATGCTGGAGGCCCAACTGCGGCAATCGCAAAAAATGGAGTCGGTCGGTCAATTGGCCGCCGGCGTGGCGCACGACATCAACAACATTTTAACCGTCATCCAGGGACATGCTGGACTGCTGCTCAACGCCGTTCAGCCCGGCACCGACGCCGTCCGCTCCGTCAAGCAGATTTCGGCGGCGGCGGAACGCGCCGCCAGCTTCATCCGGCAACTGCTCACCTTCAGCCGCAAACAGATTTTCCGATCAAAGATTCTGGATTTGAATGCCGTGCTGCAAAACCTCAAGAGCATGCTCCCGCGTCTGATCGGCGAAGATATTGCGCTGGAAATCCACTGTCAGCCGGACCTGCCCTGCATTCAAGCGGATGCCGGCATGGTGGAGCAAATCGTCATGAACCTGGCCGTCAACGCGCGCGATGCCATGCCCAAAGGTGGCAAATTCATCATCACCACGACCGCCGTGGAGGTGGACGCCGCCTATCTGAAGCAGCATCCCGAAGGCCGGCTGGGCTGGTTTGACTGCCTGACCGTCACGGACACCGGTTGCGGCATGGAGCCCAAGGTGTTGCAGCGGATTTTTGAACCCTTTTTCACCACCAAGGAAGTCGGCAAAGGTACCGGCTTGGGACTGGCCACGGTTTACGGCGTGGTTAAACAACATCACGGCTGGATCGAAGTGCAAAGCGAGGTCGGGGTCGGTACCACCTTCCGCATCCTGTTGCCGGTCGCCGGCAAAGCCAGCGACGTCCCAGACGTCCCTTCCGTGAAATCCGAAACCATCCGCGGCGGCAAGGAAACCCTCTTGCTGGTCGAGGATGAAGTGGGGTTGCTCGAGCTCGTGCGCGAGATTCTCCAGCAATACGAGTATCGCGTTTTGATTGCTTCCTCGGGAGTGGAAGCCCTGCGGGTCTGGGATGAATGCAACGGTCAGGTGGATTTGCTGCTGACCGATATGATCATGCCGGGCGGTATGACGGGAGGCGATTTGGCGGTGGAATTAAAAAAGCGGAAGCCGAGCCTCAAAGTCATCTATGCCAGCGGCTACAGTTCCGCCCTGACCGGAAAGGAATTCGCGCAAGGCGAAAACATCTTCCTGGCCAAACCGTATCAGCCCAACCAGGTGGCCCAACTGATCCGGGACACCTTGGACGGCAAGGTCAAAGGCCAACCGCACTCCGCCATCGCCCCAGCCAACAGCCCAACCCCACCGGTCCCGGCCATGGCCGGATAGCTGGCTTGAAACGCAACCGCTACCCGTCCCGTCATCCGCTTTGCGGCTGCCCGTCGCCGACCGGCTTCATCGCTTGATCTCCGCGGCCAACTCTTCCGCCGGGTAGGTCCAGATTTCCGCCAGCGTCGGGTGATAATGCGGCATCGCCGCCAGTTCGTGAACGGTCATCCGCTTGGCCATGGCGGCAGCGATTTCGTGAATGAGCTCGCCGCCCGCCGGCCCGACACATGCGCCCCCGAGGATCTCACCGGTCTTCGGATGAGCCAGCAATTTTACAAAACCGTCCTTGGCCTCCATGATGAGGGATTTACCGTGGTCATCGAATGGATAACTCGCCGCCCGGCAGGCAAGGCCGTTTGCCTGCGCCTCCTTTTCCGTCAGACCCACCCGGGCCACCTGGGGTTCGGTGAAAACGACCGAGATCAACAGGCGGTAGTCCATTTTTCGCGGCCGTTGCGGGTGCACAATGTTATGGCCCGCCATTTCACCTTGCTGAACCGCGAGGTGGACGATTTCGTGCGGGCCGGTGCAATCGCCCGCGGCATAAATATGCGGCGCGCTCGTTTGCAGGAACGCGTCGGCGACGATGCGCCCGCCCTCCGTGGCCACTCCGGCGCGGTCCAGGGCGAGTGAGGCCGTGTTGGGCGCGCGGCCCAGCGCGAACAGAATTTCGGCTGCCGAAACCGAGACGGCTTTGCCGTTTTGCTCGAAAGAGACCGTCTTCAGTTTTCCCCTCCGCCCGGCACCCAGCAACTTCGTCCCGGTAAAAACCCGTATCCCCTCCCGCCGGAAAACTTGTTCCATCACCTGCGCCGCGTCGGGGTCGAATTCGCGCAGCAGGTGCTCGCTGCGTTGGACCAGGGTCACTCGGACACCGAACCGGGCAAAGAACTGCGCGAATTCACACGCCACCGCCCCGCCGCCGAGGACAATGAGTGATTTGGGCAGGCGCCGCAATTGGAGCGCATCATCGCTGGTCAGATAGCCGACCGACCGGAGGGCCGGCAGGGGCGGCGGAGCCGCAACCGATCCGGTGGTAATGATGAAATGTCTGGCGGTGATTTGTCTCGAGCGCCCCTCGCCCCGTCCCTCTCCCCGCTGGGCGGGGACAGGGTGGCCGGAGGCCGGGTGAGGGGTAATCAATTCCAGCGTGTGCTTATCTACAAACCGAGCATTGGCCCGGATGAATTTGAATTTGCCGTTGGTGAGCTGGCCCCGGCGATAATCCGCAAAATCCCGGATAAGCGCATCTTTGCGGGCCATGACTTGGGTGAAGTCAAAGCCCACTTTGCCGGCGCGGATGCCCCACGGCTGGGCGTGACCCGCCAGGTGCAGGACTTCGGCGGCGTAAAGCAGCGCCTTGGTTGGCATGCAACCGCGCAGGATGCAAAGCCCGCCCACCTCCCGGCCGCCCTCGATGACGGCCGTGCGCCGTCCGGCGCCGGCCACGGTCCGGGCGGCCGCGTAACCGGCGCTGCCGCCACCCAGAACCACCACGTCGTAGTCGAACCGTTTCATGCCGGGAAGATGAAGCCAAATTCAAATTTGACAACCTGATTTAATGATTTAACGATTTGGTTTGGCAACCTATGAGCGAAATCATTTATCCGCGCAGCCCGCGCGAAATCATGGACGGCTGGAGTTACCTGCCGCGATACGTTGACAAAATCCGCCTGCATTTGGCGGGGAAATTGCACGCCGATTATCAGGAGAACTTCGGCAAGGGCTTCGACGGCCTGTGGCTTAAATACGCCGGCGTCGCCCACGAACAGATGATTGAGGTCGTCAAAAAGACCGTCACCGACGGCGAGGTCTGTGACTGGGTTCGCCGCAACGTCAAAAAATCCGCCGCCGACAAAGCCGCGCATCTGAAGGATTTGTTGAGCCGTCCGCTGCCGGGAGACGAAGCGGCGCTGGCCCGGCTCAAAATGCGCAAGGAGCAGTCCGGCATGGCCCATCGCGACGACATACAGACCTTTGTGGATTACATTGACGCGGACGAGAAACGGATTTAGCGCGCCGGGCGGCCGGATTCATTGCCCCGCGTAATAAGCGTCGATCTTGGCGCTGACGTCCTTGTAAGCGGCATCCATTTCGTAGATGAGCTTGAACTGCTCGATGGCTTCCTCTTTTTTGCCCATGGTTTCCAGCACGCTGCCAAGATTGTAAACGAGGTCCTTTTTCTCTTCGTCAAACACCACCTTTTCCTTGATGGCCTTCTGCAGCGTGTTGGCGGCCAGGTCGAACATCTTGCGCTTGGCAAAACATTGCGCAAGGAAGCTCATCGCGGCGAGACGCTTATGCGGATTGCCTTGCGCCTTTTGAAATTCGGCAATCGCCTCGTTAATTTTGCCGATTTGAAAATAAAACTGCCCCATCTCGAACCGGATCGCCAGGTCCGTTGGATATTTTTCCACCCGTTTCTGGCATTCGGCGACCTGGAAATTCAGTTTGTCCGCCTGAATCTTTGCTGATTGTTCGGCGTAATCCGGCGCGGCGGGATCCAGTTGTTCGAGTTGGTGGTCAAACCGCCGCACGTGCGTGTCGGCAATCGCGCGTTCGAGCGACGGGTCGTTGCCCATGTCGGAATTCTTGATCCGGTCAAAGAAGGCCAGCGCCTGATCAAACCGTTTTTTCTGCGCGTAAAGCTCGGCGAGCGAGCGCACCAGCTTGAGGTTATTGGGCTCGGTTTTGAGGCGCGCTTCGTATTCACCGATCAGCTTTTCCGTGATATCCTCGGACTTTTGCACGCGCGCTTCCTGCTCCAGCGAGGTGGCTTGCTGCTTGTCCTTTAAAATGTCGCGGTAAGATCCCTGGCCGCCTGCGAGCGCGTTGTAGCCGCCCTGATCCAGCGTTTTGCGGGCGGACAGGTCCTTGAGCGCCTGGTTCAACTCGCCGTCGTTCGGATTATTGCGCAGCAGCTCACCCAAAACCCTTTCCGCCTGGCTCGTGTCGCCCCCGGCGGTACCCACGGCGTAAGCGTATTCAATGGCCAGATTTTTGTCTTTGGGCGAGTTTCTCGCCATGATTTCGAGCGACATGACGGCGGTCTGTGGCAGTTCCAGTGCGTTTGCCGCGTCCACAACAATCCGGTGCCCGGCGGAGCTGTTCGGGTCCCCGTTCAAAATCTGCTCGGCAATGGCGAGCGCGCCCGCCGGGTTGCTGCGCAACACGGCCTGGGCCTTGAGCACCTGCGGCGAGTTGCCGGCGCCGCTGAGCATCCTTTTGAAAAATCCACTGCCCTTGTCGCCGGCTTTCTGGAATTGCGCCGACCGCAGCGCCCGGCGGCCGTCCAGAAACGCCGGCTCCTTTTCCAGCACCTGGTTGAACAGGGTGATGGCGTAGTCCACGTTTTCCCGCTGGGCGGCTTCGTTGGCCTTGTTGAACAGCACGCGCGCGTCACGCGAAATTTCATTGATGCTTTTCTCTGCCATAATGGTTTGCCTTGCTAAATCAGATTCGCGTCTGGGAGGGCAAAAATCAACTCGAAAGCCTCCCGCCTCAGCCGCACTGCGCCCGGTGCCGCAGGGCATGGTCCACCAGCACCAGCGCGGTCATCGCCTCCACCATGGGCACCGCGCGGGGCAGCACGCACGGATCATGACGCCCGCGGCCTTTGAGGGTCGTGTTGTGAAACGCTTCATCCACCGTGTCCTGCTCGTGCATGACCGTGGCCACCGGCTTGAACGCGACGCGGAAAAAGATCAGCTGTCCGTTCGAGATGCCGCCCTGGATGCCGCCGGAATAGTTCGTGGTGGTGAACACTTTCCCGCCCCGGGCGCGGAACGGGTCGTTATGCTCCCGGCCGGTGAGCGTGATGCCGCCGAAGCCGGAGCCGATTTCAAACGCTTTGGAGGCCGGCAGGCTCAACATGGCCTTGGCCAGATCCGCCTCCAGCTTGTCGAACACCGGTTCGCCCCAGCCGGCCGGCACGCTGCGCGCCACGCCTTCGACAATGCCGCCTACGGTGTCGCCCGCGCGCCGCATCTTCTCAATCAGCCGGATCATTTTGTCCGCGACCTTGCGGTCCGGGCAGCGCACGATGTTGGATTCGATGTCCTTGAGCTTGACGCGTTCCGGATCGACATCGGCGGCCAGGCGCTGGACCTGTTTGACGTAGGCCAGGACTTCGACGCCATGACGTTCCCGCAAAATTTTTTTCGCAATGGCGCCGGCGGCGACGCGGCCGACAGTTTCGCGGGCGCTGGCGCGGCCGCCGCCCTGCCAGTTGCGGATGCCGTATTTGGCGAAGTAGGTGAAATCCGCGTGCGACGGCCGGAACTTGGTTTTCATCTCGGCGTAAGCCTCGGGCCGGGCATCCTCGTTTTTGACCCACAGACAGATGGGCGTGCCGAGCGTTTTGCCGCCGAACGTGCCGGACAGGATTTGCACCCTGTCGGATTCCTTGCGGGGCGTGACAATCCTGGACTGTCCGGGCCGGCGCCGGTCCAAATCGGGCTGGATATCCGCTTCGGTGAGCCGCAGGCGCGGCGGGCAGCCGTCCACAATCACCCCTACGCCGCCGCCATGGGATTCGCCCCAGGTCGCGATGCGAAACAGATGCCCGAAGATGCTGGCCATGCGTTGATTGTAGGAGCCGGGGGAGCGCCGCTCAAATTAAAAAGCGGCGCATTCCGTCTTTGCTTCGCTGCGGTGCGAGAGGGTGGCCGGGCTTACAATCCGCTTGAAACTTGAAACCTGAAACTTGAAACTCACCGGCCATGAATCGCATTGAAGAACGGTTCGCGCGGCTCAAGCGCGATGGCCAAAAGGGCTTCGTCGTCTATATCGGCGCGGGCGACCCGAACCTGGCGGCCACCCGCCGGCTGGCCCTGGCCTTCGACCGGGCGGGCGTGGACGTCCTTGAGCTGGGTGTGCCGTTCAGCGATCCGCTGGCTGATGGTTTGGTGAACCAGCTCGCCGCGCAGCGCGGCCTGGAATCCGGCACGACGCCGCCGCGGGTGCTGCAAACGGTAAAAGCCATCCGGCGCCAGTCGCAAATCCCGATCGTCCTTTACATTTACTTCAACCTCATCCACCGCGTTGGCTTGAAGCGATTCATTCAATCTGCGGCCAGGGCGGGAGTGGATGGCCTGCTGGTGCTCGATTTGCCGCCGGAAGAGGCGGACCGCTACGAATCACTCATGCACCAGGCCGGTTTGTGCCATATTTATCTGGTGGCGCCCACGACGCCGGAAGACCGTATGGCTTACATCGTGAAACATGGCTCGGGATTTATTTATTACATTTCACGTGAAGGTGTGACGGGCATGCAGACGCGGGTGCCAGCCAACCTCGCCCGGCAAGTCGCCCGCATCCGCTCCCATACGTCCCTGCCGGTGGCCGTGGGTTTTGGCATTTCCAACCCGGAACAGGCAAAACGGGTGGCCTCATCCGCTGACGCCGTGGTGGTGGGCAGTGCGGTGGTAAATCAAATCGCCAAACACGGCCGGCTGCCGGAAATGGCGGACCGCGTCGGCAAATTCGTTGGTTCGCTGGGGTCGGCGGTGAAGGGCTGAGGACTCCAACCTGGTTTTGTGGCGCCGCCTATGGATTGGGGCTGGCGGATTGCCCGCTATCCTGGCTGTTGGCGGGTGGAGATTGAGAATTCTGGTCCGGACCCGATCTCTTCCCGCGCAGCCGCCGAGCCTCCCGGGCGGCTTGCTTTTGCTGATCCAATTGAATCTGTTCCGGGGTTTTGGGCGCGTTATTGACCTTTTCGTTGGGGTCGAAGGGGGGCACGTTCAGAAAATCCACGGCCTCCAGGTAGGCGATCTTGTCCGAAATGTCGTCGGTTGCGTCCGCTGCGGCTTTCAACGCCGGGATCGCATCGGTGCTGCCAAACTCTTTGGTGGCCTCAATAGCGGCTTCCCGGATTTCTTTATTGGTATTGGTCAGGTCGGCCAGGATGTTGGAAAGGGAGACGGAGTCGTCTTTCGCGGCCAATTCATAGAGGCGGTCCACCTCGGCGTTAATAGCCGCCTGGCGTTGTTCGGGCGTCAGAGGTTTGGTGGCCACAACTGGTGCCGCAGGAAGGGATGCCGGCACAGGTTCGGGCGGCGGGGCAGCGGTGGCGGAGAGGCTGGTCTCAGCTGGGGGGACGGCCGGGGCGCCGGGTATGGATGCCGGTTCGGGTGGGGGAACGGGTCGGCTACCCAGATATGGCTTCAAAAGCAAAGCTCCACCCAGGATCAATGCCGCCAGTAACAACAGTGTAACCACAAATTTCGGTCTCATATTCCAGTTTCAAACCGGGCTTCAGCCTAAACAAAAAACCAAGACAAGCAATGCCTGTCTTGGTTTGAGTGAGAAAAAGTATGCTGGCAATTAGTCTGCCCAATACCAGACTGAGTACGGGATCTGTCCCGATAACGGCTGGCCAGTGCCCTTGAACGTCGCATTGCCACTGCTGACGCCATCGTCGCTGTTCAAAATCTCGCCATAGCCGCCACCCTTTGAACTGATGGTCATCGTGGTGGTGCCCGAGCTGCTGGCGCTCGCCTTTAAGGTGCCGGTGCCGTAATCCTGGTAGATCTCCCAGTAGTTGGTATTCAAGTCATAGCCATAGATGTCCAGGTAGAACACGATCACGTCGCTTTCGCTGCCACCGCTGCCGCCATTGCCTTTGAACGACGTGGCAATGTCCTCGACGTACGCGTAAGCAATCCCGCTCAGGCTGTGGTAATAACCCAGGCTGTTGGTCAGGTAAGGATAGTAGCTGCCGTAAGGATCCCAAGCGATTCGGACACCCTGCGGCGGGTTTGTGCCGGTGTAATAGCGGACGGTGTTGGTGACCATCATCAGCACCTGCTTGAGGCTGACGGACTTCTTGAGATACTTGGCCGGGCTGGAAAGGGTGGAATAATTCGTGGTAACGGTAATCGTCGCGCTGAGCGACTTGAGGTCCAGCGGGAAAGCGGATGCTTTGCCTGCGCCAAAGACCATGGCCCCCGCCACGGCAAGACAGAATAATGTTCTAGTTAGTTTCATATCGGTTCTCTCGTTTATCGGTTGGCTTTGCTTTGGTTCTTGGTTTTACTCTTTATGCTTGTACCAATTTTGCTTAATGACTGAATCTGAGACGAGATTTTATTGGGCGGCATCAACTTGTCAACGAAAAATTATCATATTCTCCGCAAAAGCTGGCACCCGGATCATGACGATTCCGTCCGGATTTAGTGCGGACGGGAGAGCCGTGCCCGCGTATCGGAATCGTTTAAAGCAGGCATCAGCCCAAACAAAAAACCAAGACAGGCAATGCCTGTCTTGGTTTGGTTGATAAAACTGTATCGGCCGATTATTAGTACCACCAGAGTGAGTATGGTATTTGTCCCGATAACGGCTGGCCAGTGCCCTTGAAAGTCACATTGCCACTACTGACGCCATCGTCGCTGTTCAAAATCTCACCATAGCCGCCACCCTTTGAGCTGATGGTCATGGTGGTGGCTCCCGAGCTGCTGACGCTCGCCTTTAAGGTGCCGGTGCCGTAATCCTGGTAAATCTCCCAGTAGTTGGTATTCAAGTCATATCCATAGATGTCCAGGTAGAACACGATCACGTCGCTTTCGCTGCCGCCGCTGCCGCCGTTGCCTTTAAACGATGTGGCAATGTCCTCGACGTAAGCCTCGGCAATGCTGCTCAGGCTATAGTAATAACCCAGGCTGTTGGTCAGGTAAGGATAGTAGTTGTAAGGATAAGCGGCATAGGGATCCCAAGCGATTCGGACACCCTGCGGCGGGTTCGTTCCGGTGTAATAGCGGACGGTATTGGTGACCATCATCAGCACCTGCTTGAGGCTGACGGACTTCTTGAGATACTTGGCCGGGCTGGAAAGGGTGGAATAATTCGTGGTAACGGTAATCGTCGCGCTGAGCGACTTGAGGTCCAGCGGGAAAGCGGATGCTTTGCCTGCGCCAAAGGCCATGGCCCCCGCCACCGCGGCACAGAGTAAAACTTTCGTTAATTTCATATTCTTTTTGTCCTTTGTTTGGTTGTTGTTGTTGGTTGAATCGCCTGTTAACTCGTTCCTCGTCAGCTATAAAAAGCCGAACTTTCCTAAAATTGTATGGTTGTGGATAATTTTGTCAACAAAGAATTTATTGGCCTTTCAGGCTCAAAACCGGGGAGATACGGCCGTAAACCGTTAAGCCTCCCGGGTTGGAATGTCATCAAAAATCTGAATGGTATTATTTAGTAAGATTAAACAAAACTGCGGTCGTGTCCTGGTCTTAATCAAGGAGCCGGGCGTTTTTTTGGGGCGTCGGGTCACGATCGTGCCAGAGCCAATCCGGCCGGTTGGGATGACCGCGGAGGGTGGCGATGAACTGACCCAAACATTGCCCCTTTCAGTCCTAACTGTTCCGATTGGCGCCCCCTCCGTTTTCCCTGAAAACTGAAGCTTTTGCTGATATTTCGGGTGTTCCAGGGCCCCGCTGGCGCTCTTGCTTGATAAGAAAATGGAAAAATCCTGTTGACAATCCAGACCTGAATCCATAATAATACACCAGACGTACAAATCAGAAACGGTTGGCTGTAACTCAGAACTTTTAAACGCTAAATACTTATGAAAGGTTTCACTTCATTATCCACGGCGGTAGCTCTGTTCGTTGGTAGTTTTGCCGCAATGGGCAGTTCGGTTATCTTCAACGAAGACTTTGACGGCGGCTATGCCGGTGCCTTTGGCACCTCGCAATATTTCGGCGGCCCCCCGAGCGCATACGCCAATGCCGTCCAGAGCAGCGGCGGGAATCCCAACGGCTGCTGGCAGGAATACATGACCACCGCCGGGTGGGGCGATTACTATGCCGGACAATTGCAGCTGATGACGGTTAGCGGGAACACGGATCCTGTCGCCGCCAATTATACGTTGACCTTCGATGCCATGGGCAGCCAGGCCGCCAATATTCAGCTCGGGCTGCAATCCTGGCAGAACAATTATTTTGGCGGGTCCCAGCTCATCAATACGACCCTCAATTTCACGCTGAACGCCGCCAATACCTGGCAGACCTTCAGCGTAAACCTGGGGACGATCAGCGGGGCCGATCCGACCGGTGCGACCTGGCAGCTGAACTTCCAGCTCAATTCGTGGCAATGGGGCGGCCCCGGCAACACGGACACCCTGACGGTGGACAACATCGTGCTGACCAACGCTGCCGTTCCCGAGCCGGCCACGTTTGCCCTGGCGGGTCTGGGCTTGGCCTCGCTGTTGATCATCCGACGCCGTCAATAAATCGCTGCCGTTCTCGTTCTTCTCCCCGCCCTGCGCTGCCGGGCGGGGTTTTTTATTGAAAACAGATTTTGCGTTTCCGGACGGGCCCGTGTTCAATCCACGGTAATGAAATCGCGATCCGATTCCCAAAACCGTTTTGTCATCATCATGGCCGGCGGGCGGGGCGAACGGTTCTGGCCCGTCAGCCGCGAGCGGAGGCCCAAGCAGCTGCTCACTCTGCTGGGCCAGCGTTCGTTTCTCCAGCAGGCGGTTGACCGCGTGCTGCCGCTGGTGCCGGCCAAAAACATTTTCGTCATCACCAACCAGACGCAATTGGCCGAGGTCCGCAAGCAGTTGCCCAAGGTTCCCCAGGCCAATCTCATCGCGGAGCCGGTCGGCCGCGACACCTGCGCGGCGGTGACCCTGGGTGCGGCCCTGGTGGGCGCCCGTTCCACCACCGGGGTCATGGCCGTGCTGCCCGCCGACCATGTCATTCCTGAGGAAAAAAAGTTTCAGCAGGTGCTGGCCGACGCCTTTGACCTGGCCAGCCGCGGTCAGGCGATTGTGACAATCGGGATCAAGCCGACTGAGCCGGCCACGGGTTACGGTTATATCCATGTGGGCCAGCCGTTGCCGCCGCCGCAAGGAGTGAAGAAATACAAAACCACCTTCTTCCGCGCCGAACAGTTCGTCGAGAAGCCGCATTTCGATCGCGCGCTCGAATATCTCAACAGCGGCCAATATCGCTGGAACGCGGGCATGTTCATCTGGTCGTTTGTGACGGTCACGGAAGGCCTGCAGAAGCATCAGCCGGAGATGTACGCCGCCTGCCAGCGCTGGTTCAAGGTGGCCAAGCAGCCGGCGAAGCTGGCCAGGGTGCTGGCCAAGGAATATCCCGAAATCAGGAAAATCTCGATTGATTACGCCCTGATGGAAAAAGCGCAGAACGTCCTCGTGGCCGATGGGGCTTTTGAATGGGACGACCTCGGTTCGTGGACGGCGTTGGCGCGACATCTCAAGGCCGACCCGGAGGGCAACTGCGCCGTGGCGGACTTCATCCACGTGGACGCCGCGCGGAACGTCATCTACGACGCGCGCGTCAAGAACCGCACGCCGATCGCCGTGGTCGGCTTGCGCGATTCCATCCTGGTCCAGACCGACGACGCGGTTTTGCTGGCGCACAAGAGCCAGGCGCAG
>Ga0335071_10000288_pt1 | contig 57884 bp, 54 predicted proteins | sample Lox_Sample_15_FD_206724 | JGI IMG/M metagenome (GOLD analysis project Ga0335071, IMG submission 206724) | Soil microbial communities from Loxahatchee National Wildlife Refuge, Florida, United States - Lox_Sample_1.5 | ecosystem: Environmental > Terrestrial > Soil > Wetlands | place: USA... | reverse complement strand
ACTTGTCGTCTTCGAGGACGGTGTTGTCCTCGCCTTCCCTGGAATATTCGTCGCGGTGCTTGATCAGCAGCCAGTTGGTGCGCTTGCCGCCGTCGCGGTCATGCCGCATCCGCACCAGCACCCAGCTGCCATGCAGCTTGCCGCCGTCGAGGGTGAATTTCAGGTCGCCCTTCGCAAAACCCTTGTCGGGATCGTCGCTGTCCCAATAGCCACGGTCCCACAGCATCACGGTGCCGCCGCCATACTGGCCCTTCGGAATCGTGCCTTCGAAATCGCCATAGTCGAGCGGGTGATTTTCGACCTCGACCGCCAGACGCTTGTCGTGGGGATCGAGTGACGGACCGCGCGTGACCGCCCACGACTTGAACACGCCGTCGAATTCGAGCCGAAAATCGTAATGCAGGCGGGTGGCATCGTGCTTCTGGATCACGAAGCGGCGGCGTTTCGCAGGCGCAACGGAGGTCTCGCCGGAGGGCTCGCTGGTCTTCTCGAAATCCCGCTTCTTGCGGTAGGTGGAGAGATCTCTCTGCAACACGATCGCTCTCTTTTGGGTCCGGCGACCAAGCCTATCACGTAAAGCCTCCCGGAACCAAAACGGTCAAGGCCCGTTGGAGTTCCGATAAGCCTCTGACAAAGCGGACGATTGCGATGGCCCCTCGCGCCTATTGGAAAGGGACGCTCAAGCTCTCGCTGGTGAGCTGCCCGGTCGTGCTCTACCCGGCCTCGACCGCGGCGGCGAAGACCCGTTTCCATCTCATCAACAAGGAGACCGGCCACCGGCTGAAGCAGCAGATGGTCGATGCCGAGACCGGCGAGGTGGTCGACGGCGACCAGAAGGCCCGCGGCTATGAACTCGCCAAGGGCAAGTATGTCGAGATCGAGCCCGATGAGCTGGACGCGGTCCAGATCGAGAGCAACCACGCCATCGACATCGACAGTTTTGTGCCGCGCGAGGAGATCGACCGGCGCTACCTCAACCACCCTTACTACATTGCGCCCGACGGCAAGGCGGCGCTCGACGCCTTTGCCGTGATCCGCGACGCCATGAAGGATCAGGAACGGGTCGCGCTGGCGCGCATCGTGCTCACGAGCCGCGAGCACGTCATGACGATCGAACCGCTCGGCAAGGGCCTGCTCGGCACCACGCTGCGCTATCCTTACGAACTGCGCGACGAGCATGATTTCTTCGAGGACATCAAGAGCCCGAAAATCACCAGCGACATGGTCGAGTTCGCCGGTCATATCCTGGACACCAAGGCCGCGCATTTCGATCCGTCAAAATTCAAGGACGAATACGAGACGGCGCTGAAGGCGCTGGTCAAGCGCAAGGCCGCCGGCAAGCCGATCAAGCTAGGGGAACGCGAGGAACGGCCGGACAACGTCGTCAACCTGATGGACGCCTTGAAGCAGAGCCTGAAGACGAAAGGGTCGCGCCGGCACGCAACGGCAAAATCGCACCAGCGGCGTTCCCCGCAGCGGCGCAGTCCCAAGCGCTCGCGCCGTGCCACCACGCGGCATCGAAGAGCGGGCTAGTGAATTCGCAAGGGTGGGCAAAGCGAAGCGTGCCCACCGATCCGCGTGTCGTGGCCAGATGGTTGGCACGGCGCTTGCGCGCCTTTGCCCACTCTACAAACTGCGGGCCGCGGCCGCGCTTGTCCGAAACGCGGAACGCTTTCAATTTACATATCAAACAACAAAGGAAAAGGGTGTAAGGCCGCATTCTCGCGGCGCGAATTGCGTCCGAGTTTTGCTGCAAGTCACCCTCTGGATTGAAAGAGGGCGCAGGGAATGCCGGGTGCTGGCCGCCCCCATGGCCCGCCTGCAAAACAAAAAGCAGGCGGCAGTTACCACAGGTTCAGCCGAAACATCCGGCATTCCCTGCGCGATGGCTTTACGACTTACTTCGTACTCTCCCCGGGGAGCCGGGCTTGTTTGCCCCCGTCGTCAGCGAGATCATCCCTCGCGACTTGACACCAGCGTCGGGGTGTCAGGACCATACGACTTGGTCGTACGCCTCGGCGCCGTTCGTCCGCACGAAGACATCGCGCGCGTCGCCAAAGCGTCCATCGCATCCCCGCCTCACGTCCTCGTGACGATCGCGCGTCCGTCCCTCTTCCATCGAGGCGGGATGCCGGGAGAAGAGCACATATTTCTGAAAAATGGAATAAGAATATTTTTACGCGGGGGACTGGACATCGGACTCAGCCTTGAATTGCCTCATGAAATCAGGTTTTTCGCGCACGCGACCTGGTTGCGCAAAGCGGCCGCAGCAACACGAAATGACCACCGATTCACCCGACCGGCGACGAATCGACGCTTGGCTTCTGCACGAATCGCTGCAGACAGTCTCATCCCCGGAGCAGCACGGATTGCCGGCAGACGCGCTCCATGTTCAGGTGCGCGTTGTGGTTGCATGGCGATCCAATCACCTCGCTGGACTTCAGAACCGTTCGCCTGCCGCAAGAGCCATGGATCCCCGCGCATCCTCCAAGAAAGCCGCTATGCCGCAGACCGCACCGATCAAGCGAAGCGAACCATGCTGCCGGCGCTGCGGCGCGCCGCTCCGCCATGCACAAAACCTGCTCGACCCCAGAACGGGTCATACGGTCCGGCTCCTGGTCTGTGCGTGCGGAGAGGCTCTCTGGCCCGACGACCTTTGAACTGGCGGCGCGTCCAGCGCCGTCACCGATGATGGCTCGCTCTGAAAGAGACAGCTTTCGGGCGGCAATCTCGGGGCGTGTGACAATGACGGCGAAAGGTCATACTGTGCGCTGACCCCGAGTGTCATGAGCCCCACCGTTTGCGAGACAGGACAGTCCCAGTCCCCCCGATGTTCAACGACAGCGCCTCAAGGCAGCGCGGCAGGCTGATTGCCATCTCCCTGCTGCTGATCGCCGCAAATGCCGGCGCCTGGATCTGGGCGATCGTCGCCTTCGCCGGGCAGCCGTCCCTGATCGGCACGGCGTTCCTCGCCTACACGCTGGGCCTGCGTCACGCGGTCGACGCGGACCACATCGCGGCCATCGACAATGTCGTGCGCAAGCTGATGCAGGACGGCCGGCGCCCGCTGTCGGTCGGATTGTTCTTCGCCCTGGGGCATTCCACGGTGGTCGTTCTGGCGACGATCGTGGTCGCGGCGACCGCCACGGCACTCCAGGCCAGGTTCGGCGACATCCAGAAGGTCGGCGGCATGATCGGCACCGCCGTGTCGGCGGCGTTCCTGCTGGCGATCGCCGCGGTCAACCTGGTCATCCTGGCCGGCGTCTGGCGCAGCTTCCGCGCCGTTCGTCGCGGCGAACGCATCGCACCCGACGATCTCAATTCGCTCACGGTCGGCGGCGGCGTGCTGGCGCGGCTGTTCCGCAGCCTGTTTCGCGTAATCACGGCAAGCTGGCAGATGTATCCGCTGGGTTTCCTGTTCGGGCTCGGGTTCGACACCGCGAGCGAGATCGCCCTCGTCGGCATCTCCGCGATGCAGGTGGCCCAGGGCATGCCGATCTGGTCGATGCTGGTGTTCCCCGCGCTGTTCACCAGCGGCATGGCGCTGGTCGACACGACAGATGGCGTGCTCATGGTCGGCGCGTATGGCTGGGCCTTTGCCAATCCGGTGCGAAAACTCTGGTACAACCTGACCATCACGGCGGTGTCGGTCGTGGTGGCGGTGCTGATCGGCGGCATCGAGGCGCTCGGGCTTTTGTCCGATCGGCTGGACCTCGATGGCCCGTTCTGGTCCGCGATCAGGCACCTCAACGGATCGCTCGGTGGCGCAGGGATTGTCGTGGTCGCGGCGTTCGTGCTGTGCTGGATCGTCTCGGCGCTGATCTACCGATGGAAGCGGCTCGACGAACTTACGCCTCGTTCGTCGTGAGCAATACGGGTTCCGGCGAACATCAGGCCGGCAACCCATGACGTCGACAATATCCGCGACAGCTGGTCGCGGACCGGCCGCCTTGATCTGACGGGCGGCAGATTCCATCTGGAATCGACAAGAATATCCGGGCCCCTCTGGCGAGGACGCTGTTCATGACGGCCAACCTCGTGATGTCGGATCACCTTTCTTTAGCGCCAGGCGCGATGGATCGGCCGACAGGGCGTTATGCTTCAGCCTTCCCTGATCGGCCAGTCTGCGCTCCCGGTGCCGCTTGCAATCGTGAGGAGCAACAGATGTCGGATGCCGAGCGTCATCCATCCATTCATGGCGATGTCAGATATAGCCCGCGATCCGCGGCCGCTCTGGTCAATGGTCGCACAATGCTGACGAGTTCCGGCCGGCATCCGGCCGGCGACTGGCGTGTCGAGGCTTTGATCGATCGGCTGCCACAGCGGCTGCGTCCGACATTGCGCTCGCTGCGGCAGCCGTCCCGCCGCTGGCTTCGCATTCCGGCAGGCTTTTTGCTGATCCTCGGAGGTTTGCTTGCCGTCCTGCCGGTCCTCGGCCTCTGGATGCTGCCGCTCGGTCTCGTGCTTCTGGCCGAGGATGTGGCCGTCCTGCGCTCGCTCCGTTCGCGTCTTCTGGACTTGATCGAGCGTCGGCATCCCGCCTGGCTACAGCCGGACGAGCAGCCGCGTGACCAGGCATGATCGTCGCGGCGGACGTACTGATCGATCTGGTGCCCGCCGGCAGATGATTTTTCGTTAGGCCACGCCGGGCGCCCCGCCCGGGCGCAAGCCCGCCTTGAACACTCACACACCCACTCCAGGACCAGCAATGAACATCATGACGGACACCCCGCGCGCGTCATCGCGCCCCGACCAGGCTCGCCGGCTCAGCCTGCTCGCGCGGCTGATTTTTGGCCCGCGCTGGCTGCAATTGCCGCTCTATGTCGGGCTGATCGGCGCGCAGGCGATCTATGTGCTGCTGTTCCTGAAGGAGCTGTGGCACCTCGGGGCGAGCTGGGACGACGTGACAGAGCAGCAAATCATGCTCGCCGTTCTCGGACTTATCGACGTCGTGATGATCTCGAACCTGCTGGTCATGGTGATCGTCGGCGGTTACGAGACGTTCGTCTCCCGCCTCAATCTGCGCGGACATCCGGACGAGCCGGAATGGCTGAGCCATGTCAACGCCTCGGCGCTGAAAAACAAGCTCGCGATGGCGATCATCGGGATTTCGTCAATTTCCCTGCTGCGGACGTTTATCGAGGCCGGAAGCCTCGGAACCGGCCGCACCAACTACACGGAAAGCGGCGTGATGTGGCAGGTAGCGATCCACATCACCTTCATCGCCTCCGCGATCGGCATCGCCTGGGTCGACCGCCTGAGCGAAACGCCGGCGCGCAAGGAGATCGACCATCACTGACGATAGGGCACGATTCAAAAGCGTGATGAAATGAGGTTTCTCCTGGGCCGCGAGTGAAGGTGCACCTCTCCCCGCCTGCGGCAGGGCTATCGCATCTGAGTGCCGCTCTCTCGTTTACCTCCCCCGCTTGCGGGGGAGGTCGCCGCGCTTGCGCGGCGGGTGGGGGCGCCCCGGCCTCCGCTGCAGCCTTTTTCGCACGACGCCCCCGCCCCGGCCCTCCCCCGCAAGCGCAGTGCGGGACGAACTGAACGCGCCGCTACCGCTTCGATTTGCGTCTGGTGTTGCGGCCGGCCTTGCGCGTCTTCGATGCCGACTTCTTCGACGAGGCGCGTCGCGCGGTCCTCTTCGGCACCTTGGCGCCTTCGCGGCGTGCTTCCGACAGCCCGATCGCGATCGCCTGCTTGCGGCTCTTCACCTTGCGGCCGGAGCGGCCGCTGCGCAGCGTGCCTCGCTTGCGCTCGCGCATCGCCCGCCCGACTTTTGCCGACGCCTTTTTCGAATATTTGCGTGCCATGGAGTTCCTCCCGGTTGCGCGGAGGTAATCCGCACCTGCGACGGAAGTTCCGTCGCAGGCGGCCGCACGCGGGTCGCGAAGCCGTTGCCGGATTGCGCCAATCTGCCTTGGGCTTCTCTAGTTCGTTCTCACGGCAAAGCCCAAAGCGATGAAGGCCGCACGGTTCAGTTGCGACACGTTCTGCTCCCTCAGCAGGCGCGCGGCGGGGCTTTGCGATTCTGCGAAGAGACCAAACAGCGCATGCGCGCCAGTCACCACGGCATGGCCCCATTCCAGCGCATGGCGTGCGGCCCGCTGCTCGACGCGTTGAAATGCGGCCGTTGGCTGGGAGCGCCTGACGTTTTCGACCACGATGCCCGTGAGCTCGTTGCCGAGATATCGAATGAGGCCATCCTTCAACGCGTCGAGATTGGCGTTGCAGGCCTGCATCACGGCAGACGCGTCCGGGTCGTCGATGAGCGCGAGCAGGAGATGCTCCAGCGTCGCATATTGGTGTTGACGCTGCACGGCCTCGCGGAATGCGCGCTGCTTCGTCTTCTCGAAGATCGGCGAGATGGGGCGCGCCGACAGGTCGAGCCGCGCGTCGACCTTCTGAAGCCGGGCCACCGGATCGAGCGTCGCCAACAGCTCATACCTGTCGCTCATCGGCATCTTCATGCATGAGGCGATGATGTCGGCGACACGGCCGGGATCACGGGCTGGCTCGAACGACAACCATTGAGCATCCGGCAGAGGAATTGCGCCGGCCGCAGCGTGGCCTTCCAGCCGCTTCACCACGCTTCGGACGAGATCGGACGCATCTGGAATCGGTCCATCCCTGATCTCAGTGACCTCGGCATGAAACGGACCGGCCTCCATCGTGAAGCGACGGATCATCACGCGGCGGATGGCACGCGTCTGCACCTGCCTGGTGCCTTCGGTCCCGTCCGGAAGCGAGCGGACTTCAAGCAACTCGGCAAGAAGACCGATTTCGTAGACATTCTCCAGGCCAGGCTCGTCGACGGCGCCGTCGCGCTGGATCGCCAGCACGACTTCCCGACCGCCTTCCCAGGCCTGGCTGATGGCTTGGATGCTCTTGTCGCGCCCGACAAAGAGCGGATAGCTTGCACCCGGAAAGGGCACGAGGTCGCGCAGCGGGATTGCCGGGTAGCGCGTCTTCAATCGTGGAGCCGGGCTCGGCGACTCGGCCCGGTCGGCCTGCAGCACGGCCGCCAGCGTGTTCCAGTCGGCAAGCCCCAGCATCTTCGACACCAGCTCCAGGCTTTCGCTATGGCTGATGGTCATGGCCTTGTGGCTCAGGGAGTCGCGCAGGGTCTGCGCCATGGCCTTGGCATCGCGAAAATCGCGCATCGGTTCTCGTCCTCTGCATGAGCGAACCAGGCGTGTCAGATGGTTGCGTTGCTGACCCGGTCGCTCGGGCAAAGGGAGACCGAATGAAGGCGCTCGATACGTTCACCATTCCCTCAAAAGGGTGCAACCGGCGGGTCGTATCTACCCGATGCAAACTTGGCGCAAAGCCGGTGTAGTGTCAATTGCCGGCAAGCCGGAGCAAGCCGACAAGGGAGGACGACACATGAGCACGACCTGGCCCGAAATCCCCTTCTCCGCGTGGCGCGAGAGCTGTGCCGCACTGCATCTGTATTCCCAGATCGTCGGCAAGTACCGGCTGGCGCGGACGCCGTGGGTCAACCATTCCTGGCACGCCACCCTCTATGTCACCGCGCGCGGACTCTCGACATCACTGGTTCCGGACGGGGCCGGCATCGAGATCGCCTTCGATCTTGTCAACCACGTCGTGATCGGCGAGTCCGCGGACGGGCGGCGCGCCAACATTGCGCTCGGGCCGATGTCGGTCGCCGATTTTCATGCCCGCTTCCGCGATCTCATCGAACGGCTCGGCGGAACGGTGGAGTTCGACGGCCGGCCGAACGAGATCCCCGACGCGATCCCGTTCCACGATGACCGGCAGGCGAGGCCTTACGATGCCGATGCCATCACGCGCTTCTTCCACGCGCTCGTTGCGGTGAGCCGCGTGTTCTCGCGGTTTCGCACCGGTTTTGTCGGAAAGGTCAGTCCCGTGCATCTGTTCTGGGGCAGCTTTGATCTCGCGGTGACGCGCTTCTCGGGACGCCGTGCGCCGCTGCATTCCGGCGGCATTCCGAACCTGCCCGACGAGGTGACGCGCGAGGCCTATAGCGACGAGGTGTCGTCCGCCGGCTTCTGGCCCGGTGGCGGCGGGGTGGATTTTCCCGCGTTCTACTCCTACGCCTATCCGACTCCGACGGGATTTGCCGATGCGCCCGTGGCGCCGGCGGGTGCCTCCTTCGATCCCAAGCTCGGTGAATTCCTGCTGCCATACGATGTGGTGCGAACCTCATCCGATCCGGAGGCGGCGCTCATGGCCTTTCTCGAAAGCACCTATCGCGCAGCGGCCGACCTCGGCGGCTGGGATCGCGACGTGCTGGAATGCGAAATCGGCCATCCGCTGCGGCCGCGGCCGTTGAAATGAGGGAGCGGTCCGTGAAACCAGCTCAGTCCGGCGCGCGGAGCCGATAGCCGATGCCGGTTTCGGTCAGCACATGGTGCGGGCGCTCCGGGTCCGCCTCGATCTTCTGGCGGAGCTGGCGCACATAGACGCGCAGATATTGCGCGTCCGTCAATTCGTCCCAGAGCTCCTTCAACAGGAAGCGATGGGTCAGGACCTTGCCGGCGTGCTGCACCAGCACGCGCAGCAGCTCATATTCCTTCGGCGAGAGTTTTATCTCCTTGTCGCCGACCTTGACGATGCGCCGCACCAGATCGACCGAGAGGTCGCCGGAGCGAAAAATCGGGCGCTCGCCCTGGACCTGCAACTGGTGCCGCAGCGCGGCGCGCAGCCGTGCCAGCAGCTCATCCATGCCGAACGGCTTGGTGACATAGTCGTCTGCGCCGAGATCGAGCGCCTGCACCTTGCCGGCCTCGTCGCCGCGGCTCGACAGCACCACGACCGGCACGGCCTCGTTGCGGGCGCGGATGGTGCGGAGCAGTTCGTGGCCCTGGATGTCCGGCAGGCCGAGATCCAGAATGATCAGCGCCGGATTTTCGGCGAGCAGTTCGAGCGCGACCTTGCCGCTCGGCGCCTCCAGCACCTCGTAGCCCTGCGTCGCCAGCCCCATCCGCAGCAGTTTGCGGATCGGCGGCTCGTCGTCGATGACCAGAACCTTGATCGGCGGGGCATTCATGCGGCGGTGTCCAATGCCTTGGAGCCCACGGGAATCGGCAGCCGAATGGTCAGCACCGCACCGCTGCGATCCCTGCGGTTCGATGCGAAAATTCGCCCGTGCATCGCCTCGATGAAACCGCGGGAGATCGCAAGGCCAAGGCCGGTCCCGGGCCGGACATGATCCGACTTCTGCACGCGATAAAACTTGTCGAACACGCTCTCGACCTCGCCCTCCGGAATCCCCTCGCCCTCGTCGGCGACCTCGAGCACGAACTGGGAGCCGTCGCGATAGCTCCGCATCGTGATGGCGGTCCCATCCGGCGAATACTTTGCGGCATTGTCGAGCAGGTTGAACAGCACCTGCTCGAACAGCACGGCGTCGATCTGCAGCATCGGCAGTTCGGCGGCGAAATCGAGCGCGATGCGGTGCTGCGCCAGAATCTTGGTGGCACGCCTGAGCGCGCTGCCCACCACCTCGCCGACGTCGTGCAGCGCGAGATTCGGCACGACAGCGCCGGACTCAAGTTTTGTCATGTCGAGCAGGTTGGCGATGAAGCGGTTGAGCCGCTCGGACTCGTCGATCACGGTTGCCAGCAGATCGTGCTTCTCCTGCTCCGACAGGCCGCTGGCGAGATCGCGCATGGTCGAGGCGGCGCCTAGCACCGAGGCGAGCGGCGTCTTCAGATCGTGCGAGATCGAGGTCAGCAGCGCCGAGCGCAGCCGTTCCGATTCCATCGTGCGCTTGACGCGGTCCATGTCCTCGACCAGCAGCACCCGCTCGATCGCGAGCGCGCTTTGATCGACCAGCGCGTCCAGCAGGCGGCGCTGGTCGGGCGTCAGCAGCGGGCCGGTGCGGTCATTGTCGATGCCGATCACGCCGATCGAGCCGCGGCCGGTGCGCATCGGCAAAAACAGGCGCTTGGCGCCCGGCAATGTGTCGGAGCCGCGCCCGGCGACGCGGTCGTTGCTCCAGGCCCAGTTCGCCGCGGCGAGATCGGCCTGATCGAGCTCATCCTCCGGCGGATAGCCGGCCTTGACCGTCAAGAGGCCCTGCTCGGGCAGCAACAGAACGACGCGCACCTTCAGCATCAGCGCCGTCTGATAGGCGCTCGCCCACAGCACGTCGTCGAGGGTCGCGGTGCCCGCGAGTTTTCGGCTGAAAGCGTAGAGCTGCTCGGTCATCCGGATGCGGCCGATCGCGGTGTCCGCCTGCGTGCGCACGCGCGCCGCGACATTGGACACCACGATCGCAATCACCATGAACAGGATGAACGCGGCGATGTTGGTGGGGTCGGCGATCGTAAAGGTGTAGATCGGCGGCATAAAGAAGAAATTGTAGGCGAGCGAGGCCGCCACCGTCGCGAGCAGCGACGGCCACAGCCCATAGCGCACCGCGACGCCCACGACCGCGGTCAGCAGCACGAGATCGACATTCTCGATGCCGAACCAGGGCTGGATCAGTTCGGCCGCGGCGAGGCCGCCGGCGGTGATCAATAGCGCCATCAGATAGGGGCGCGGGTTGAAAGTCTCGCTGCGTGCTGCCGTCTGCACGGAATTGGCAAGCGCCGGCCCGGCGGGCAGATCCTCGCCGGCGATGACGTTGATGGTGATGTTGCCGGCGCGACGAACCAGATCGTGCACGACCGAGCCGCGCATGATCTCGAACAGGCGCGAGCGCGCCGACTTGCCGACGATGATCTGGGTGACGTTGTTGGCTTGCGCGAACTTGATGACGTCGTCGGCGATGCGGCGCTCGACGCCGGGAATGGTGATCGCCTCGCCGCCGAGCGCTTCGGCAAGGCGCAGCGTGTCGGCGAGGCGGTCGCGCTCCTCGTCGGTTAGCTGCAGGCTGCGCCGCGTCTCGATCGAGATCGCGGTCCACGGCGCATGGACGCGGTCGGCGAGCCGCTTGGTGTGGCGCACGAGGCCGGCCGCGCGCGGATCCTCGCTGACGCAGACCAGGATGCGCTCGCCGGCGGCCCAGGGACCCGCGATCGCATTGGCCTGCATGTGGGTGAGCAGCTGCTCGTCGACGCGCTCGGCGGTGCGGCGCAGCGCGAGCTCGCGCAGCGCCGTCAGGTTGCCCGGCGAGAAATAATGCTCCAGCGCGCGCTCGGCCTGCTTTGGGACATAGACCTTGCCTTCTTTCAGGCGCTGGATCAGGTCGTCGGGCGTCAGGTCGATCAGCTCGATGGCGTCCGCGCGCTCGAAGATCGAATCCGGCACGGTCTCGCGCACCCGCACATGGGTGATCTGCGCGACCACGTCGTTGAGGCTTTCGATGTGCTGGATGTTGACGGCCGTGTAGACATCGATACCGCGTGACAAAAGCTCCTCGACGTCGAGATAGCGTTTTGGGTGGCGGCTGCCGGCCGCGTTGGTGTGGGCGAGCTCGTCGACGAGCACGAGCGAGGGATGGCGCGCGATGATCGCGTCGAGGTCCATCTCCTCGATGAACTGTCCGCGGTAGTCGATGCGCTTGCGCGGGATGATCTCGAGCCCGCGCAGCAGGGCTTCGGTTTCGGCCCGGCCATGGGTCTCGACGACGCCGACGGCCACGTCGACGCCGGCCTTCAGCTTGGCATGGGCGCTCTGCAGCATTTCGTAGGTCTTGCCGACGCCGGGTGCGGCGCCGACGAAGATTTTCAGCCGCCCGACCTGCGCGTTCTCGCGCCGGGCGGCTTCCAGCAGCGCATCCGGCGATGGCCGTTTCTCACTGTCGCGGCTTTGATTTGCCATGAGCCATTATAGTCGCGGCGCCACGGCTCGCCTAGCTGCTACTATTTCGAGGCGGCGTCGAGCGCGAGGTTGAGTTCGAGGACGTTGACGCGAGGTTCGCCGAGCAGCGCAGCGAAGCGGGTTTTTGTAGCCTGCGTGACCAGCTCGCGCACCCGCTCCTCCGGCATGTTACGCGTCTTGGCGACGCGCGGCACCTGGAACAGCGCTGCCTCCGGCGAGATCTCGGGATCGAGGCCGCTGCCCGACGTGGTCACGAGATCGACCGGCACGGGGCTACCGGGATTCTCGGCCTTCAGCTTCTCGACATCGTCCTTGACCCGGTCGGCCAAGGCCTTGCTGGTCGGACCGAGATTGGAGCCGCCGGAATTGGCGGCGTTGTAGGGCGCTCCCACCGTCTTGGTGGAATCATTCGGGTCCGGCGCCGTGGTCGCCGAGGGACGGCCGTGGAAATATTTGTCGTCCTTGAACTCCTGACCGATCAGGGCGGAGCCGACCACCTTGCCGTCCTTCTCGATCAGGCTGCCTTGCGCCTGGCGGGGAAAGAGCGCGCCGGCAATGCCGGTCATGGCGAAAGGATAGGCAACGCCGGTGATCAGCGTCAGCGCGAGAAGAAGGACGATGGCAGGACGAATTTCACGAAGCATGGTCGCGTCTCCGAATTGGGGCCGTCATTTGCGAGGAGCGAAGCGACGAGGCAATCCAGACCGGGGGCTGGGAAAGACTGGATTGCTTCGCTTCGCTCGCAATGACGGTTGTCGTTACGCCAGGTGCAGGGCCGCGACCGCGAGGTCGATGACCTTGATGCCGATGAAGGGAATGATGATGCCCCCTAAGCCATAGATCAGCAGGTTGCGGCGGAGCAGCGCGCCGGCGCCGATGGCGCGATAGGCCACGCCTTTCAGCGCCAGCGGAATCAGCGCGATGATGATCAGCGCGTTGAAGATGATCGCCGACAGGATCGCGCTTTGCGGGCTCGCCAGGTTCATGACGTTCAACACGTTGAGCTGCGGGTAGAAGGTCAGGAACATCGCCGGGATGATGGCAAAATATTTCGCCACGTCATTGGCGATCGAGAACGTCGTCAGCGCGCCGCGGGTCATGAGCAGCTGCTTGCCGATCTCGACCACCTCGATCAGCTTGGTCGGGTTGGAATCGAGGTCGACCATGTTGCCCGCCTCGCGCGCCGCCTGGGTGCCGGTGTTCATCGCAACCCCGACATCGGCCTGCGCCAGCGCGGGGGCGTCATTGGTGCCGTCGCCGCACATCGCCACCAGTTTTCCCTTGGCCTGCTCGTCGCGAATGAGTTTCAGCTTGTCCTCCGGCGTTGCCTGCGCGAGGAAATCATCGACGCCGGCCTCCGCCGCAATGGCCGCCGCGGTCATCGGGTTGTCGCCGGTGATCATCACGGTGCGGATGCCCATGCGGCGCAGCTCGGCAAAGCGCTCGCGGATGCCGCCCTTGACGATGTCCTTGAGCTGGATGACGCCGAGCAGCCGGCCGTCCCTGGCGACCGCGAGCGGCGTGCCGCCGGATTTCGCGATGTCGTCCGAAATCGACTGAATCTCGCGCGCCACGTCCGAGTTCAGTGTCGGCTGCAGCGCCCGCACCGTATTGCCACTGGCGACCGTCTGCGCCCCGCCTCCAACATAATTGAGGATCGCGTCGACCGCGCCCTTGCGCACCGACGATCCGCCGGCATCGACGCCGCTCATGCGGGTCTGCGCCGTGAACGGGATGAAGGTGGCACCAAGCTCGGCCATGTCGCGGCCGCGGATGCCGTACTTGTCCTTGGCCAGCACCACGATGGAGCGGCCTTCGGGGGTCTCGTCCGCGAGCGAGGCGAGCTGGGCGGCATCGGCGAGTTCCTGCTCGGAGATACCGCGCACCGGCCGGAACGCCGTCGCCTGCCTGTTGCCCAGCGTAATCGTACCGGTCTTGTCGAGCAGCAGCGTGTCGACGTCGCCGGCGGCTTCCACCGCGCGGCCCGACATCGCCAAGACGTTGAAGCGCACCAGGCGGTCCATGCCGGCGATGCCGATCGCCGACAGCAGCGCGCCGATCGTGGTCGGAATCAGCGTCACGAACAAGGCGACCAGCACGACGACGGAGATCGAGCCGCCGGCGTAAGTCGCGAAGCTCGGGATCGTCACGGTGGCGAACACGAAAATGATGGTGAGGCCGGCGAGCAGGATGTTGAGCGCGATCTCGTTCGGCGTCTTCTGCCGCTCGGCGCCCTCCACCAGCTTGATCATGCGGTCGATGAAGGTCGAGCCCTGCTCGGCCGTGATGCGGACGCGGATCCAGTCCGACAGCACCTGGGTGCCGCCGGTCACCGCCGAGCGGTCGCCGCCGGACTCCCGGATGACGGGCGCGGATTCACCTGTTATCGCAGCCTCGTTGACCGATGCGACGCCTTCGATGACCTCGCCATCGGAGGGGATGTTGTCGCCGGCCTCGACCAGCACGATATCGCCGACCTTGAGGCTGGTGCCCGGCACCAGCCGATAGGTCCCATCCGCGCCACTGAGCAGTTTCGCCTGGCTCTCGGTGCGCGTCTTGCGCAGGGTTTCTGCCTGCGCCTTGCCGCGGCCTTCAGCGACGGCCTCGGCGAAATTGGCGAACAGCACCGTGAACCACAGCCACAAAATGATCTGGAAGGTGAAGCCGAGACTGACACCGCCCGTGACGACGTCGCGCAGAAAAATCACCGTAGTCAGCGCGGCCACGACCTCGACGACGAACATCACGGGATTCTTCATCATCAGGCGCGGGTCGAGCTTGACGATGGACGCCTTGATCGCGGGAAGTACGATCTTCGGATCCAGCATGGTCGCGACCGGCATCCGCTTGTTGGGTTTAATGACAGGTTCCATGGAGATAGCTCCGGATGAGATCGCTCAGTAAAGGGTGCCCGCGGTCATCGCGAGGTGTTCGACGATCGGCCCGAGCGCCAGCGCCGGGAAGAAGGTGAGGCCGCCGATGATCAGGATCACGCCGACGACGAGGCCGACAAAGAGACCGCCCGTGGTCGGGAAGGTGCCGCTCGAGGCCGGAATGGATTTCTTCTCGGCCAGCGAGCCGGCGATCGCCATCGCCGGAATGATCATGAAGAAGCGGCCGACGAACATCGCCACGGCGCCGGTGAGATTGTAGAACGGCGTGTTGCCGGTGAGGCCGGCGAAGGCTGAGCCGTTGTTGCCGGTCTGCGAGGTGTAGGCATAGAGCACTTCGGTAAAACCGTGCGGGCCGGCATTGGCCATCGAGGCGACCGCCGAGGGCAACACCACGCCAACCGCAGTCCAGCCGAGATACATCAGCGGCAGCACCAGGATCGCCAGCATCGCCATCTTGACCTCGCGAGCCTCGATCTTCTTGCCGACATATTCCGGCGTGCGGCCGACCATCAGGCCGGCGACGAAGATCGACAGCACGACGAATAGCAGCATGCCGTAGAGGCCGGCGCCGACGCCGCCGACGATGATCTCGCCGAGCTGGATGTTGATCAGCGGGATCATGCCACCGAGCGCGGTGAACGAGTCATGCATCGCGTTGACCGCGCCGCAGGAGGCGGCCGTGGTGATGACCGCGAACAGCGACGAAGCCACGATGCCGAAGCGGACTTCCTTGCCCTCCATGTTGCCGCCGGTGAGGCCCAGCGCGCTCAGCGCGGTGGTGCCGTTGGCTTCCGCCCAATAGGTCACCGTGACGCCGGCGAGGAACAGCACGCCCATCACCGCCAGGATCGCCCAGCCCTGACGCTGGTTGCCCACCATGCGGCCGAACACGTTGGTGAGCGCGGCGCCGAGCGCGAAGATCGAGATCATCTGCACGAAATTCGACAGCGCGGTCGGGTTCTCGAACGGATGCGCGGCATTGGCGTTGAAGAAGCCGCCGCCATTGGTGCCGAGCATTTTTATCGCGACCTGCGAGGCGACCGGGCCGACCGCAATGGTCTGCTTGGCGCCCTCAAGCGTCGTTGCCTCGACATAGTCGCCGAGCGTCTGCGGGATGCCCTGCCAGACCAGGAACAGCGCGTAGACGACGCAGATCGGCAGCAGGACGTAAAGCGTGCAGCGCGTCACGTCGACCCAGAAATTGCCGACGGTGCGGACCGAGGCGCGCGAAAAGCCGCGGATCAGCGCCAGCGCCAGCGCGATGCCAGTCGCCGCCGACAGGAAATTCTGATGCGTCAGCCCGACCATCTGGACGAGGTAGGACAGCGTGCTCTCGCCGCCGTAGTTCTGCCAGTTGGTGTTGGTGATGAACGAGATCGCCGTATTGAAGGAGAGATCCTCGGCGACCGCCGACTGCCCGGCGGGGTTGAAAGGCAGGAAGGCCTGCAATCGCATCAGGCCGTAGATGATGAAGACGCCGCCGACGTGGAACAGCAGCATCGCGACCGTATAGGTCAGCCAATGCTGCTCGCGCCGCTCGTCGACGCCACTGATGCGGTAGAGCACGACCTCGACGGGCCGCAGCACCGGCGTGAGGAACGTGCGCTCGCCATTGAAGACGCGCGTCATGTACCAGCCGAGCGGTTTTGCGAGCGCGACGACGATGGCGCAATAAAGAATGATCTGAATCCAGCCGATGGCAGTCATGGGAAGAACCTATCGATGTGCCGAAAATCGCCTGCGTGGCGCCGTCAGAACTGTTCGGGCCGCAGCAGGGCGTAAGTCAGGTAGAACAACAGGCCGAGCGAAACGATGCCGGCGAGCGTGTAGTCGAAGATCATGGCTCTCTCCTCACAGCCGCTCGCACGCATAGGTGTAGCCGATCGCCAGCGCGAAAAAGCCGATTGCGAGGCCAAGCATCAGAACGTCCATCATGGCGTGCTCCTTGTGCGGCCGGTCATCGTTGCAGAACCTTCGCCGCTTCTCCGAAAGGCTGCTTGCGATGGATCAACCCGATCGCGAATTGTGACCGCCGCAAGCCTTGCTTTCCGGATTGCGGTCAGGTGCCACTCCGCGGATAGGTTTTCGAGACGGCCGCGCGGGCAAAGTTATATGAATCTCATAAAGGACCGCGGCCGGGGCTGCATGGTCGGACCCCGCGGCGCATCGCCGGACAAAGCCTCTGATTCCTCTCCTTGAATCGGCCCGACCGCGGGAAGGCCGGCTTGCCCGGCGCGCCATGGCGGTCGGCATCCCGCCGCATGATCTTTATGCGGCCTTTATATCTTGTCGCCTCACCTCGTCTCGTTTTCGAATGCCGATCCCGCCATCTTCCCCGCAAGAGGCCGCCGGTCGCGGCCGTACCCTGTTGTGCGGGATGACTGCCATGTTCCCTTCCGAAAATCGCGATCTGGCCGCGCTCGGCGCCAGAATGCTGGCCGCGAATGCCGTGACGCCGGAGCTGGTGGCCGAAATCATCGACCTTGCCTGCCGGCGGCTGCCGTCGCTGGGACAGCCCGACAAGACCGGGCGTATCGAGCGGTTGATCGATGCGCGGGCCTGGACCGACGTGGCGCTGGCGCTGATCGACGTCGAGCTGCCGCTCTGGCGAATCCGCCGTATCGCCTATGATTCCGGCGAATGGCACTGCGCCTTGTCGCGCCAATGCGGACTTCCCGACTGGCTCGACGAGGCGATCGAGTGCCGGCACGCCGATCTGACGCTTGCGATCCTCTGCGCGTTCGTCGAGGCGGAAGCCGCCATCGCCGCTTCAAGCAGGCCGAGTGTTCCGTTGTCGCCCGGCGCTGCAGGCGCGCTTTACGATCCGATGTGCTCCGACAATTTTGCCTGAGCGGACGCTGAAATACGGGGCACGTCATGCCGCGGCCGCAAAACCTGCAGAATGCCATCGACAACGGCCGCGCCCTGCTGCGCTTCGCGGTTCGCGTGATCATCCTCGCCGGCTTTGCCACGTTCGTCAGCACCGGCTTCAACCAAAACCTCGCGATCCTGTTGTGGATGGCGATGGCATTCAGCGCCGTCAGCGCGCTCGTCAGGCGCGAGCCGCCGCTTGCCGCCATCCTCAACCATTGGGACGAGATGATGGGCTACGCGGTCCTGCTGGCGCTGCTCGGCGTGCTCGATCATTCGCTTCCTGCCTGATCCTATGCGGCGTTTATGCGAACGCCCTCGCGCCGATCTCGAAATTATATGCGACCGAGCCGATATTGCGCGCATGACCGACGCGGCTGCGAAACCATCATTCTGAGAGCCAGGAGACGGACCGGCAACGCGGATTGCCTGGTCGGCGCCACGGTCATCCCTGAAGGACATCAGCAAGATGAAACTCGTCGAACCTGCCTCGTGCAGCTCTTTATCGCACATCGTCTTCATCGGCCGGAACGGCCGCGGCCAGTGGGTCGCGCAGGAGCAGAATGGGCTCCATGGCGGCCTGTTCGTGAGCCGTGCCCAGGCGTTCAAATATGCGCTGTTCGAGAACGGCCATCACCCCGAAACCATCGTCGAGTTGTCGCGCGGAATCGAACTCGCGCCGAACGGCCGGCCGACATGGCCGCAGCGCTTGGCTGTGGCCGACAAGGAGGCCTGAACATGGCGATGCTGACACATGACGCCGACCGGCGCCTGCTTTCGCCGGACAGGCGAACTCCGTCGCGACCGGTGGCAGGAACGACGCATCTTGCCGGCATCAAACGCACCTGGCCAGTCGTAGCGACGCTCCTGCTTGCCGGCGGCGCGATGACAGCCGGAATCGCCCTCAAGACCGCGATCTATTTTTCGCGCTACCATCTCGGCGCGGGGTGACAGGCAATGCTCACAAACAGGCCAGCAAGGCGCTGATTGTTGACATGGCGCAAGGTCGGGCGCGGTTCTCCCGGCCAAAAAGGCCCCGATGGAAGATCGGGGCCTTTTCATGATTGAGCCGAAGATCGCATTGATGGTGATTTTGATCGCCCTGCTGTTGCTGAGCGTCTACTTCACCGCGCTTCCTGGCTAGGACCTGTTCCGTTCCGAGCATCTCAGAAGCGGTAGTTCACGCCGATCGTGACAGTGTTGATTGCGTCCTTCAGCGTCAGACCGCTCACGGTCACACCGCGCGGATCGGTCAGCGTGACGCCATGCGAGCCAAAGTCGTAGTAATTGTATTCGAGGGTCGTCGACCAGTGCGGCGCAAAGACCCACTCCGCACCGGCGCCGACCGTCCAGCCCGTCCTGGTCGTGGTCGCGCTGGGATCGACGGGACCGATCAGCGGCGGCGCAAAAGCCTCGTCGATCTTCTCATTGGTCCAGGCGGCACCGCCGCGCGCATAGAACAGCCAGTTCTCGGCGCCGCTGTAGCCGAGCCGCGCGGTGGCCGAGGCCAGGAAATCGTTGCGCACGGTGAATTGCGCCGGAACCGTGGCGCCGGTCACCAGGTTTGTGGCCGTTGCGGGATTGCTGCTCTTCAGGCCGCTGCCGGCTGCGCGGCCCTCGAACCCCACGACCCAGGTGGGAGCAAACTGATAATCGCAACCGATCTGTCCGCCACCGACGACCCCGGACGAACCGAAGGTGCTCGATGTTCCGAACGCGGTGTTGATCCGGTCGTCGGCGAATGCGCCGCCGACATGGCCGCCGATATAGCAGCCGGTCCAGCTGAACGCCGCCACCGGCGGCGGTGCCTTCGCATACATCCGCGCCGGCAGATCAGCCGCCGCCGCATCAACGATCCCAACGATCGAAAGCAGCCCTGCTCCGATCCATGCAAAACGAACCATTCCAAACTCCACAAGGTACGCGACCAAATCGCGCCCAACTCGTGTCGGTGAAATGTGGCGACAAATTCGGGTGCGCGGCAGAAAGGAGGCGCAGGTTGTATTTTGTTTTCCGAGTGTTGCCGAACTGACGCAACTCAGCGGCTGATTGCATCGCCGATGTCGACAACCTGATGCGAGGAAGCTCCGCAGCGTGGCGCCGCTTCGTGGCTTGACAAAGCTCGCGCCGGTTCGCCAACTGCACGCCAAACTAGAGTCGTCAATCGAGGGGGCAGCATGCATCGCCGGCACCTGCGACGCGCCTACGAATTCCTGCTGATTCTCGTCCTGCTATGTCCCACCACCCGATCGCGCGCCGCCGAGACCGTGATCGCGGATCATTTTCCCGGCGCCGAATGGGAGCGCATATCGCCGGAGCAAGCCGGATGGTCGGCCAAGACCCTGGCGGATGCGCAGGCCTGGTGGGCGACGATCGAGCCGACCGCGGCCGTCATGATTGTGCAGCATGGCCGCGTCGTGTGGGAATGGGGCGACACGGTCACAAAATCCAACCTGCACTCGATCCGCAAGAGCCTGCTCAGTGCGCTGATCGGGATCGCGGTCGGCGAGCACAAGATCGACCTCGATGCCACGATGGAGAGTCTCGGCATCGACGACAATGCCCCTAGCCTCACCGCGACCGAGAAGACCGCGACCATCGGAGACCTGCTCAAGGCGCGCTCCGGCATCTATCATCCGGCGCTCTATGAAACTCCCAGCATGGCGCGCCTGCGTCCGCCGCGCGGCAGCCACCCGCCCGGCACATTCTGGTACTACAACAACTGGGACTTCAACGCCCTCGGCAGCATCTACGAGCGCACGACCGGCGAATGGATTTTCAACGCCTTCGCGCAGAAGATCGCGAGCCCGATCGGGATGCAGGACTATCGCGCGAGCGACGGCGAATATTTCAGGGGACCGGCATCGAACCATCCGGCCTACCCGATCCGCATGAGCGCGCGCGACCTGGCACGATTCGCGTTGCTCTACCTTCACGACGGACGCTGGAACGATCGCCAGATCGTGCCTGCCGCCTGGGTTCGGGACTCGACGCATGCCTATTCCGAGGCGTTTCCGGGGATAGGCCCGGGACTCGGCTACGGCTATCTCTGGTGGATCGGTTACATGAGCAACGCCGGTGCGCCGATCGTCAGGGTGCCCGAGGGGACCTATTCGGCCCGGGGCGCTGAGGGGCAATATGCCTTCGTCATCCCACAGCTCGATCTCGTCGTCGTGCATCGCATCAACAGCGACACCGGCCTCGGCGACGGCCCCGCAGAGCGCAAGGCTGAACCGAACACCCGAGAGCTCGGGCGCCTGTTGTGGCTGATCCTCACCGCGGCCGGCGATGCGGATGCGGGGCCGGATGTCAGCCTGGCGCACGCCAACGGAAGCCGTCTTTCCGGCGACGCGCTGCGCGCGACCCTGTCGGGCGCGAGCCTCGAGGTCGGCGGAGAGATCAAGGGAGGTCCCTTCCACTGGCACCTCGATCCGGACGGCAAGCTGACGGTGCTGGGCCAGGGCGAGAATGTTCTGCTCACGGGACGCTGGCGGATCGACGGCGACCGTTATTGCCGGAGCCTGATCGGCGTCCGTCCGCAGGACGCCTGCTTTACGGCCATGGCCAAGGACGACAAAATCGCGTTCTTCGATTCCGACGGCCTGATGGCGCTGGACACGGTCGTCGATCGCGCCAAGTAAAGCGGCAGATCAGAAGTCCCACTTGTCGCCGAGGATCAGCGGTGCTTGCGGATAGCGCGCCAGATCGTGCTGGGGCGACGGCTCGCCGCCATCGCCGCCGTGCCGCGTCTGCTCGCGCTTGAGAAGACGCACCGTCAATGCCGCGATGCCGCGATCAAGCGCTGAAATCGCGGCCCGAAGATCGCTGACGGTGCGCAGCAGCGTCGATGGACGTTCGTCTCCTGCGCAATCGCCTTGCAGGTGATAAAGGGTCATCGTCAGCCATCCGATGCGGCGCTCGGATGCGCCGGGAGGCCGGACCATGCCGCGGAGTGGGATAGGAATTCGAGACGGGCGTCCAGCCCGTCTCATAGGGATCGTATAGGAAGCAAAGCTATTCCGCCGCCGTGCGCATCTCGGCGGGCTCGGCCTTGACCGCGCAGAACTTGAACTCAGGAATCTTGCCGAACGGATCGAGCGCCGGGTTGGTGAGGAGGTTGGCGGCCGCCTCCGCGTAGCAGAACGGCATGAAGACCATGTTTTCGGGCACGTCGCGATCGCTGCGGACCTTGACCTCGACCGCGCCGCGGCGGGTCTGCAGGCGGATGAAATCGCCCGGCGCAAGCTTCATCCGCCGCATGTCCTTCGGCGACATGAAGGCGACCGCTTCCGGCTCGATCTGGTCGAGCACGCTGGAGCGGCGGGTCATCGAGCCGGTGTGCCAATGCTCGAGCACGCGGCCGGTGGAGAGCACCATGGGATATTCGTCGTCCGGCAGTTCGTCGGGCGGAATGACGCGCGCCGGCACGATCTTGCCGCGCCCGCTCTCGGTCGGAAAGCCCGTCGTGAAGATGATCTCGTTGCCCGGCTTGTCGGGATCATCGACCGGATAGGTCACGGCGCCTTCGCGCACCAGGCGCTCCCAGGTGATGTTCTTCAGCGACGGCATCAGCTCGGCCATCTCGGTGAAGACGTCGGCCGGCCCGGCGTAATTCCAGGGCAGGCCCATGCGCTTGCCGATCTCCTGGATGATCCAGAGATCCTGCCGCGCATCGCCGGGCGGCTTGATCACCTCGCGCGCCAGTTGCACGCGGCGGTCGGTGTTGGTGAAGGTGCCGGATTTTTCCGCAAACGCCGAGGCCGGCAGGATGACGTCGGCATGGAACGCGGTCTCGGTGACGAACAGGTCCTGCACCACGAGATGATCGAGTTTTGCCAGCGCCTCGCGGGCATGCTGCAAATCGGGGTCCGACATCGCCGGGTTTTCGCCCTCGACATACATGCCAAAGATTTCGCCGGCATGGATCGCGTTCATGATCTCGACCACGGTGAGGCCGCGCACCGGATCGAGATCCTGCTGCCACAGTTTTTCGAACACGCCGCGCAGGTCGTCGCGCCCGACCGGCTGATAATCCGGCAGGAACATCGGGATCAGGCCGGCGTCGGAGGCGCCCTGCACGTTGTTCTGGCCGCGCAGCGGATGCAGGCCCGTGCCGGGCCGGCCGACCTGACCGGTGATCAGCGCGAGGGCGATCAGGCAGCGCGCATTGTCGGTGCCGTGCACATGCTGGCTGATGCCCATGCCCCAGAAGATGATCGAGGATTTTGCACGCGCATACATGCGGGCGACTTCGCGCAGTGTCTCAGCCGGAATGCCGCAGATCGGCGCCATCCTCTCCGGCGAAAACTCCTTGATCTTCGCCTTCAGGTCCTCATAGCCCTCGGTATAGCCCGCGATGTACTGCTCGTCGGTCAGCCCTTCGGTGATGATGGTGTTGATCATCGCGTTCAGCATCGCGACGTCGCTGCCCGGCTTGAACGCAAGATGTTTTGTGGCATGACGCGACAGCGCCTGCCGGCGCGGGTCGGCTACGATCAGCTTGGCGCCGTTCTTGACCGCGTTCTTGATGAAGGTCGCCGCGACCGGATGGTTCACGGTCGGATTGGCGCCGATCACGATGATGACCTCGGCATCCATGGCCGCCGCGAATGGCGCCGACACCGCGCCCGAGGCGAGGCCCTCGAACAGCGCCGCCACCGACGAAGCATGACAGAGCCGCGTGCAGTGGTCGACATTGTTGGAGCCGAAACCGGTACGCACCAGCTTCTGGAACAGATAGGCTTCTTCGTTGGAGCCCTTGGCCGAGCCGAAGCCGGCCAGCGCCTTCACGCCCTTCTCGCCCCGGATCTTCAAGAGCCCCTTGGCCGCGATGTCGAGCGCCTCCTCCCAGGAGGCTTCGCGGAAATGGGTGTAGGGATTGGCCGGATCGACCTGGTCGTTGGCGTCCTTGGGAACGTTCGGCAGCCGCACCAGCGGTTTTGTCAGGCGGTTCGGGTGATGGATGTAGTCGAAGCCGAAGCGGCCCTTGACGCAGAGCCGGTTGTGGTTGGCCGGGCCGTCGCGGCCTTCCGCGTAGATCACCTTCTCGTCCTTGACCTGATAGGTGACCTGGCAGCCGACGCCGCAATAGGGACAGAGCGAGTCGACCTTGCGGTCGGCATAGGTCACGCGGGTCTGCTGGTCGTCGAGCATGACGGCCGGCATCAGCGCGCCGGTCGGACAGGCCTGCACGCATTCGCCGCAGGCGACACAGGTCGATTCTCCCATCGGGTCGTCGAAGTCGAACACGATTTTCGCGCCGTGATTCCGATAGGCCATGCCGATGACGTCGTTGACCTGGACCTCGCGGCAGGCGCGCACGCAAAGTCCGCACTGGATGCAGGCATCGAGATTGACCCGCATCGCCGGATGGCTGGCGTCGGCGGTCCAGCGCTCGGCAGCCGGAAAACGGCTTTCGGTGACGCCGGTCTTCTCGGCCCAGTGCCAGAATTTCGAATCCGGATCGTGCGAGGTCTTGCGCTCCGGCTGGTCCGCGACCAGGAGTTCCATCACCATTTTTTGCGCAGCTGTCGCGCGCGGGCTGGCGGACTTCACCTTCATGCCGACGCTTGGCGTGCGCTTGCAGGAGGCGGCGAGCACGCGCTCGCCTTCGATCTCGACCATGCAGGCGCGGCAATTGCCGTCCGGGCGATAATCGGGAGCCGGCGAATAGCAGAGATGCGGGATCTCCGTCCCCTGCCGCTTGGCGACCTGCCAGATGGTCTCCCCTGGCCTGGCTTCAACCATCTTGCCGTCGAGTTCGAACTGGATCTTTGTCATTCCGCAGCGTCCTTGAACTCGTCAGGGAAGTATTTGATCACGGAACTAAGAGGATTTGATGCCGCCTGGCCGAGGCCGCAGATCGATGCGTCGCGCATGGCCTGGCTCAACTCGTCGAGCAGAGCCACGTTCCACACCGGTCTCTCCATCAAGAGCGCGGCTTTCTCGGTCCCGGCGCGGCAGGGCGTGCACTGGCCGCAGCTCTCGTCTTCGAAGAAGCGCATCAGGTTGAGCGCCGCGCCGCGGACGCTATCCTTGTCGGAGAGGATCACGATCGCGGCCGAGCCGATGAAGCAGCCATATTTTTCCAGCGTGCCGAAATCGAGCGGGATGTCGTCCATCGACGCCGGCAGGATGCCGCCCGACGCGCCGCCGGGCAGATAGGCGCGAAAGCTGTGGCCGTCGGCCATGCCACCGCAGAACTCATCGATCAGTTCGCGCACCGTGAGGCCGGCAGGCGCCAGCTTGACGCCGGGGTTTTTCACCCGGCCCGATACCGAATAGCTGCGCAGGCCGGTACGGCCGTTGCGGCCGTGGCTCTTCCACCAGTCGGCGCCCTTCTCGACGATGTCGCGCACCCAGAACAGCGTTTCCAGGTTGTTGATCAGCGTCGGCCGGCCGAACAATCCGACCTGGAACGGATAAGGCGGCTTGTGCCGCGGCAGCCCGCGCTTGCCCTCGATGCTTTCCAGCAGCGAGGATTCCTCGCCGCAGATATAGGCGCCGGCGCCGCGGCGCAGATGGATCTGCGGACCGCCCGGCGGCAGTTTTGCGAGCTCGATCGGCAGCAGCTTGTGGGCCGCGGGATATTCATCGCGCAGGTAGATGTACACGTCGGCCGCTTCGATGATGTGCGCGGCGATCAGCGTGCCCTCGATGAAACGGTGCACGTCGCGCAGCAGGTAGAAGCGGTCCTTAAAAGTCCCGGGCTCGCCCTCGTCGGCATTGACGGCGAATTCCCGCGGGCCCGGCTCGCCGAGCACCGCGCGCCATTTGCGGCCCGTGGGAAAACCGGCGCCGCCGAGGCCGCGAAGGCTGGAATCGTCCAGCGCCTTGAGGATGTCGTCCTTGCTGATCCGGCCACTGCGCAGATCGCCGAGCAGCTTGTAACCGCCGTCCTTGACGTAGGCGTCGTAGTCGACATAGGCCGGGATGACCGGATCGGTCTCGCCGCGCGCCGCGGTCGCCAGCACCTCCGGCGCGGTCGCACGCAGAACATAGCGGTGGCCGACCTCGGCGACCGGCGCGCTGTCGCAGAAGCCGACGCAGGGCGCCCGCACCACGCGGATGCCGGGGCCAGCCTTGCTCTGCAACTGCTTCAGCAGCGTCTCGCCGCCGAGCATCGCACAGGTCAGGGAGTCGCAGACGCGGATGGTCAGCGGCGCGATATCCGGCTCGCCCTCTTTCACGATGTCGAAATGCGCATAGAACGTTGCGGTCTCGAACACCTCGGCAAAGGACAGCTTCATCTCGTCGGCGAGCGCGGCAAGATGAGCGGCGGAAATCTGATGATATCCGTCCTGGATCAGGTGCAGATGCTCGATCAGCAAGTCGCGGCGTCGCGGCCGGTCGCCGAGCAGAAGTTCGATCTCGTGTGCGGCGGTGGGATCGACCTGGCGGCCCTTCGGGGTCGCCTTCGCGCGCTTTCGCCCGGCCCCGGGGTGTTCGAATGAGCGAACCTGATGCACATCATGAACCATTCGAAACGTCCCGTTCTGCTCGCCCGCTTTCAGAACCTAGCTTCTGGCATGCCAGATGCCAAGGAAAAAGCTTCCCCTCAAAGCATTAGGGGCATACAGCCGCCGCCGCATGCCCCTCAACCGCAACTTACTACCAGTCAGCGGCACACGCGGTGCCAATTCCGAAGCCCGCCCGGCGCGGGAACAAGGGTGGTGTTGGAGCACTAGCTCTTGTTCATGCAATCTTCGATATAAAACCAGCGGTCATCACCGGCCAGTCCCTTCGCCTTCACTTCCTGGCGGCACGCCTTCAGTTTCGGCCTGTTGGCGCTCCACTTGGCTTTCATGTTCTTCAGCTTCTGAACCGTCAGCCTGGTCTTCGATCCCTCGGTCTGGGCGGAGGCCGGATGAAGCGACGCGGTAACAAGCAGCGAGACGGCAAGGCAAACACCGATGCGATTCATGACTCCCCCTGATCCCAAACGCCTCAATTGAATTGAAAAAATCGAATGAAAACCGGCTGCTGCAGGGAGCCCGAAACCGGCTCCCTGCAGCATCGTCGGATCAGAAGATTTTTACCGCGCTCAGCAGGGTCATGTAGACACCCCAGGCCAGCGGGACGCCGACGAACAGCCAGAACGCCGCCGCCTTGGCGTCAAGGCCGCCCTTGCCGATGCCGAACGAGCCATGCTGGATCCCGGCCTCGGTCTTGGCGCTTGCCGCCTGCAGCTTGGCCACCTCTTCCGCGCTCATGTTCCACTTCGGATTGACCGGCTTGATCAGGAAGTTGCAGATCAGGCCGGCGACCAGCATGGCGCATAGCACATACATGGTGCTGTCATAGAGCTTGTCACGCGGCACGCCGGCGGCGAGCTGGAACTCGCGCAGATAGTTGACCACGACCGGCCCGATGATTCCGGCAGTCGACCAGGCCGTCAGCAGCCGGCCGTGGATGGCGCCGACGAACTGGGTCCCGAACATGTCGGCGAGATAGGCCGGCACGGTCGCAAAGCCACCGCCATACATCGACAGGATGACGCAGAAGGCGCTCACGAACAGCAGCTTCGAACCCATCTGCGCGAATGTCGGCGCCGAGGCATAGAGTGCGACACCGAGCAGGAAGAAGCAGAAATAGGTGTTCTTGCGGCCGATATAGTCCGACAACGACGCCCAAAACACGCGCCCGCCGATGTTGAACAGCGAGATCAGGCCGGCGAACCCGGCCGCGATCGCGGCGATCGAGGCCTTCTGGGTGGCGTCGAGCTGATTGAACCCGACATCCGGCAGACCGATCAGCTTGCCGGCAAAGATCTCCTGCAGCATCGGCGAAGCCATGCCGATCACGCCGATACCCGCCGACACATTCAAGCACAGCACCCACCAGATCAGCCAGAACTGCGGCGTCTTGTGTGCGTCGTCGAGGTGGACCTGATGCTCGGTGATCATCGACTTCTTTTCGCTCGGCGGCGTCCAACCGTCGGGCTGCCAGCCGGTCGGCGTCACGCGATAGGCAAAGGCGCCGATCATCATGAAGACGAAATAGACCACGCCCATGACGACGAAGGTCTGCCAGACTCCGACATCGGTCGGAGTCTTGAAGTAGTTGATCAGAAGGTTGGCCAGCGGAGCACCGATCATGGCGCCGCCGCCGAAGCCTGCGATGGCGAAACCGGTCGCCATGCCGCGGTGGTCGGGGAACCATTTGATCAACGTCGAGACCGGTGAGATGTAGCCGAGGCCAAGACCGACGCCGCCGATCACGCCGGCGCCGAGCCACATGATCCAGAGCTGATGCACATAGACGCCGAAGGCGCCGATCAGAAGGCCGCCGCCCCAGCAACATGCGGCAACCGCACCGGCCTTGCGCGGTCCAGCGCGCTCCAGCCAGCCGCCCCAGATCGCGGCCGAGACGCCGAGCAGCACGAAGAACAGCGTGAACATCCAGCCCAGGCTCGCGACCTTCCAGTCGCAAGTTGTCGTGAACAGTTCGTCCCAAAGCGAGATGTCGGGGCACGCCTTAGCCGACGACAAACCGATGGCACGCGACAGCGGCAACCAGAACACGCTGAAGCCATAGGCCATGCCGATGCACAGATGGATGCAGAGTGCCGCCGGCGGCACCAGCCATCTGTTGAAGCCGGCCTTCGCGACCGTATGTTCGCGATCGAAAATCCCTAACTCTGCGCCCGGCACAGACCTGCCAGCGCTCTCAACTGTAGCCATATGTCCCTCCCTGCAGCCGCCCGCGCCGGGTGTACCTGCCGTCTACGATTCCTATTCCCCAAAAGTTTCGCGTGACGCGGCGACTGCCGCGCACACGAACACACGGACACGCCGAATAGATGGCACGTCCAAACCGATAACACTTAACTCCGGGCTGTTATGCCCATCCCGTCCCATTACTGCACCGCACAGGTTGTAGCCGCAGCGAGCGCAGCCCCCTGAACCTGCAGTTGCACAACCCAGTCCCGCCCTCCCCGGACCAGGGAGGTTGAGTTGTCACGAAAGCACATCCTGTTGTCGATAGACAAAAAGTCGCGGCATTCTTTCGGTAAAACTACGGGAAACGAAAGATTTTAAATACGCGGAACTCACTTTTTTCTGTGAGTTCCGGAAAACCGCGTCACTTTGCCCGATCTACGCCCCTTTTTCTCTCCCACCTGTCTGATTTTGCTTTTCAATCGTTCGATCTGTTTTCTCGATCATGAAGACGATGCGGTGCTCGTCGCGCTCGGTGATCTCGACCCTGTCTCCGGTCTCCTGAACCAGATTGGGAATGTCGATCACCGACAGCGGATCGGTGCAGCGCACTTCCAGCACGTCGCCTGCCTTCAGCGGCTTCAGCGCCTTGCGGGTCTTGAGTGCGGGAAGCGGGCACTTGAGCCCGGAGAGGTCGAGTTTCGTCGTCGTCATGTCCCGAACATGGACAAGTGTTTCCATACCGTCAACCCACGACCGATTTCGGCAAAGAATTTTCAGGTCCGGGCGCGATTCTCAGATCAGGCTTGCATAGCCCAGGAAGCCGACGGTGTGGCCGGGTTCCACCAGGGTGATCGATTCGCCGAGTTCCACCAACCCGTCAGTTTCGACCAGCGATGACAGCAGGCCGGCGCCCTCGCGTGGAAACTTCACCACTTCGGGCATCCCGTCGCCAGCCATACGTAGGTTTACCCGGACATACTCGCGGCGGCCGGCTTTCTTCTTATAGGTGAAGCCGGCGCGGACCGGCATCGCGACCGCGGACTCCGGCGCGGCGCCCGCAAGCGCCAGGACCGTCGGCCGCACGACATGGACGAAGGTCACGAAGCTGGCCACCGGGTTTCCGGGCAGCCCGACGAAGGGCGTGCCGTCCACCACACCCATCGCCACCGGGCGGCCCGGCTTGATCGCCATGCGCCACAGGACCAGGGAGCCGGCGCTTTCGACGGCGGCCTTGACGTGATCCTCCTCGCCGGTGGAGACGCCGCCGGTGGTGAGGATCAGGTCGTGGCCTGCTGCGACCTGCTTCAAGGCTTGCGCCAGCGCGGCGCGCTCGTCGCGCAGGATGCCGAGATCAGAGACCTCGCAGCCGAGACGCCTCAACATCGCAAGCAGCATGAAGCGGTTGGAATCGAACAATTGCGCCGCCGCGCGCGGGCTGCCGGGCGGGGCCAGTTCATTGCCGGTCGAAAACAGCGCGACACGGATCGGCCTGACGACCTCGAGCGCGGTCAGTCCGAGGGCTGCCGCGAGCGCGACGTCCTGCGGCCGCAGGCGCCGGCCAGCCGCAAGCGCGACGGCGCCTTGCGCAATGTCCTCTCCCGCCGGACGCACATTGGCCCCGACCTTCAGGCCGGCCGGCAGCACGACATCGCCCGCTCCGTCGATCCGCACGTCCTCCTGCATGAACACTGTATCGGCGCCCGCAGGCATCGGGGCGCCGGTGAAAATCCGCATCGCCTCGCCGGCCGCGAGCGGAGCCTCCGCCGAACTCCCCGCCTGGACGCGGCCGCGCACCGGCATGACGCGCTCGCCACTCCCAGGCAGATCCGAACTGCGCACCGCGTAGCCGTCGACCGCTGAATTGGTGAAGGGCGGCAGCGGCAGCGGCGCCAGGAGATCGGCGGCGAGAACGCGCCCGTCGGCGGCATCGAGTGCGACGGTCTCGGTCTCGCGCACGGCGGTAACCCTGCTGGCGATGATGCCGACGGCTTCATCGACCGACATCATCGGCCCGCCAAAGGCAAAACAATCGTCGGACAATTGCGCCATGGTCTCTTTAGGTCTCAGCTCTCGACTGTCGCCATTGCTGTGAGCTCTTCGATCGCAATCGCCGATCGCCTGACCATCGCGGCGACGCCGGCGATGTCGTCGAGATGGACCGTCGGCAGATCAGTTTCAACCGCCACGTCGCAGGCCACGCCGACGATGCCGGGATCGGTCGGGAACAACAGCGGCTTGCCGTTGGCGGCGCGATGCACCTCGATCTTGCGATGCGGCTCGCTCTTGTAGCCCTCGACGATGACGAGATCGACCCGCGACAGTTTTGCCAGCAACTCTGGCAGATGCGGCTCGCGGGCGCCGCGCAGTTCGTGCATCAGCGCCCAGCGATTGGCCGAAGACACCAGCACCTGCTCGGCGCCGGCCTGCCGGTGCCGCCAGGAATCCTTGCCGGGCACGTCGACATCGAAATGGTGATGGGCATGCTTGATCACGGACACGGAAAGGCCCTGCTCGCGGAGCAGCGGGATCAGGCGCGTCAGCAGGGTGGTCTTGCCGGCGCCGCTCCATCCGGCGAGCCCGATCACTTTCATCTTACTCTCCAGCGGCCCAGGCGGGACTTGTCTCCTCAAGCTGCTTTATATCGGTATGCGGAAAATGTCATGCTAACCTGCGGCCCAAGATGAAGATCGAGAAAACCCCTGCGCCTCTCATCCTGCCCAATCCGCAGGACCCAAGGCTGACCGAGCGTGTCGAAGGCATCGACCAGGCCGGCGCCAGGGTCGAGATCAACGTGCCGGTTGAACGGCCGCTGACGCTCTATCTCAACGCCCAGGAGATCGTCACCATGATGACGATCGGCGATTATCCGGAATATCTGGCACTCGGCTATTTGCTCAATCAGAACATGCTCAGATATGACGACGTCGTCACCGAGGTCGAATATGACGACGACCTCGACGTCGTCGTGGTGCGCACCGAGCATCACACCAATTTCGAACAGAAGCTGAAGAAGCGCACCCAGACCTCGGGCTGCGCGCAGGGCACTGCGTTCGGCGACCTGATGGAGGCGATCGAGACCATCGCGCTGCCGAAGGCGGAGCTTCGTACCTCCTGGCTCTACCAGATGACGCAGGCCATCAACACCACGCCCTCGCTCTATCTCGAGGCCGGCGCCATCCACGGCTGCGTGCTGTGCAAGGAGGGAGCGCCGCTTTGTTACACCGAGGATGTCGGCCGCCACAACGCGGTCGACAAGATCGCCGGCTGGATCTACTGCCACGACGTCGATCCCGCCGACAAGATTCTCTACACCACGGGACGGCTGACCTCGGAGATGGTGATCAAGACGGTGCGGATGGGGATTCCCATTCTGGTGTCGCGCTCCGGCTTCACCGCCTGGGGTGTCGACCTGGCGCGGCAGGTCGGGCTGACGCTGGTCGGCCGCGCTCGCGGCAAGCGCTTCATCACGCTATCGGGCAAGGAACGCCTCGTCTACGACCAGAGCCTCGACTATGTGGAGGAGGAATCCGCAAAGCACCGGCGCAAGGGCGAAGGCCGTGACGACTAGCGAACTCACCAAGATTCCCGGCGTGCTGCTTGCGGGTGGCCTCGCCCGGCGGATGGGCGGCGGCGACAAGCCGATGCGGACCATCGGCGGCCGCACCATCCTGCAGCGCGTCATCGCACGGCTTGCGCCGCAATGCGATGGCCTGATTCTCAACGCCAATGGCGATCCCGCGCGCTTTGCCGCCTTCGGCCTGCCGGTGATCCCGGACTCGGTCGCGGATTTTCCCGGCCCCCTGGCCGGCATTTTGGCGGGCCTCGACTGGGCGGCGACGAACCGGCCCGATGTGCAGTGGATATTGAGCGCGGCGGCGGACTGCCCGTTCCTGCCGCGCGATCTGGTCGCGCGTCTCTGCGAGGCATTGGTGAAGGAGAACGCGGAGCTTGCGGTCGCCGCCTCCGACGGCCAATCGCATCCGGTGATCGGGCTGTGGCGCGTCGCCTTGCGCGACGAATTGCGCCATGCCCTGACCGTGGAAGACGTTCGAAAGATCGACCGCTGGACCGCGCGCTACCGACTTGCGACCGTGACCTGGCCGACGACGCCGCTCGATCCGTTCTTCAATGCCAACACGGTCGAGGACGTCGCCGAAGCCGAGCGGCTGGCGGCTTTGGACGGAGGCTGACGATTGGATGAACAGAGCACGTCTCCGATAAGCCTGCGCCGCGCCGTACTGGCGGTTGCACTCCTGAACCTCGCCTATTTCGGGGTCGAATTCACGGTTGCGCTGACGATCGGTTCGGTCTCGCTGTTCGCCGACAGTGTCGACTTCCTCGAAGACGCCTCGATCAATATTTTGATCGCGGTTGCGATCGGATGGAGCCCGCGGCGCCGCGCCATGCTTGGCATGGCGCTCGCGGCGATCCTGCTCGCGCCCGCGCTGGCCGGACTGTGGACTGCCTACCAAAAGCTGGTTGAACCGGTTGCGCCTGCGCCCGTGCCCCTGACCCTGACCGGGGCCGGCGCGTTTCTCGTCAATCTGTCCTGCGCCCTCATTCTCGCGCGCTTCCGCCATCACAGCGGCAGCCTGACCAAAGCGACCTTCCTCTCGGCGCGCAACGACGTGCTCGCCAACATCGCGATCATCCTGGCCGGCGCGGTCACTGCCACGCTGTGGCGATCAGCCTGGCCGGACCTCGTCGTCGGCATCGCCATCGCAATCATGAATGCCGACGCCGCACGTGAAATCTTCGAGGCCGCGCGCGACGAGCACGCGGCGGCGCGGGCGTGAGGAGCGCTCTTCAGCTGCCCTTCTTCTCCGCATCGGGGAAGAACAGCTGCTGGCCATCGATCTTGTAGCCCGCGATGGCGGCCTGACCTTCCGGCGAGATCAGCCAGTCGACGAAGGCCTGGCCGTCGTCCTTCTTCACGGTGGGATGCTTTTCAGGGTTCACCAGCATCACGCCGTACTGGTTGAACAGCCGCTTGTCGCCTTCGACCAGGATATCGAGATCGCCGCGGTTCTTGAACGAGATCCAGGTGCCGCGGTCGGACAGCACATAGGCTTGAAGCGCGCTCGCGGTGTTGAGCGCGGCCCCCATGCCCTGCCCGATGGCGCGGTACCAGGAACCTTTCCCGGCCTCGATATCGATCCCGGCCTGCTTCCAGAGCGCAAGCTCGGCCGTGTGCGTGCCGGAGCGGTCGCCGCGCGAGATGAACGGCGCCTCCTTCGTCTGGATCGTCTTCAGCGCGCTCTCGATGTCCTTGCCTTTCACGCCGGCCGGATCGGCCTTCGGCCCGATCAGCACGAAATCGTTGTACATCACGTCATGGCGCTTCACGCCAAAACCTTCGGCCAGAAATTTCTCCTCCTGCGCCTTGGCGTGAACGAACACCACATCGGCATCGCCGCGCCGGCCGGTGTCGAGCGCCTGGCCGGTGCCCTGCGCGATCACCTTAACGGCGATGCCGGTTTTCGCCGTGAACAGCGGCAGCAGGTAGCCGAACAATCCAGAATCCTCCGTCGAGGTGGTCGATGCCACAACGATCGATCGATCCGCCGAAAGCGCCGGAGCGAAGCCGAGCGTGAAGCCACACAGCGCTGCTAGCACGAACTTTCGCAGACGCGACACCATGATGTTATCCTTCTTCAAATGACGAGATCGCCACGCAAGAAGCTGTTCGCCTCCGACGTCGACGGATGGTCGAGAAAATCCGCGGCCCTGCCCTGCTCGCGCACGGTTCCACGCAACATGAAGACGACGTCGCCGGCGAGGCGCCGCACCTGTCCGAGGTCGTGCGAGGCCATCACGATCTTGATGCCGCCTTGGGCGGCGCGCAGCACGATCTCCTCGACGGCGCGACTCGCCGCCGGATCGAGGCTGGCGGTGGGCTCGTCGAGCAGCAGGATCTCCGGATCGCGGGCGAGCGCGCGCGCCAGCGCCAGCCGCTGCTGCTCGCCGCCGGACAGGCGCCGCGCCGGCCGTCCGCTCAAGGCCGCGAGCCCGACGCGATCGAGCAGCTCACAGACGCGCGCTGCGCGCGCATGGCGCGGCACGCCGGCCTGCGCCAGCGCATAGGCGATGTTTTGGGCCGCGCTCCGCCGCAACATGACCGGCCGCTGAAATACGATCGCGCGGCGGACCGGCGCACGGTCGTCGCGTCCACCCCAGGTGACGGCGCCGGCTGATGGCGACAGCAGGCCCATGCAGAGCCGCAGCAGGCTGGTCTTGCCCGCGCCGTTCGGACCGACGATCAGGGTTGGCGCCCCCGCCGTGATCGTGAGCGACACCCGATCGAGAATCCTGGTCGCTCCGGCATTGAGCGAGACGCGATCGAGAACCAGCGGAAGATCGGTGACAGGCGCGCGCACGGTCAGCCCGCCTGCCGCGCGGACCACGCGCGCGTGGTCCACACCACCGCATTGATCGCGATCACCATCGCAACCAAAATGATGCCGAGCCCCATCGCCAGCGGCAGGTTGCCCTTGGAGGTTTCGAGCACCACGGCGGTCGTCATGGTACGGGTAAAGCCCTCGATGTTGCCGCCGACGATCATGACCGCACCGACCTCGGCAGCCGCGCGGCCAAATCCCGCAAGCACCGCGGTGAACAGGCTGACGCGGGCATCCCACAGCAAGGTCATCATGCGGCCGATCGGACCGACATCCATCGCGATGAGCTCGTCGCGGTACTCGTGCCACAGGTCTTCGACGGTCTGGCGGGTTGGAGCTGCGATGATCGGGATGATGATGATGGTCTGTGCGATCACCATCGCCGTCGGCGTGAACAAGAGGCCGAAGGCGCCGAGCGGCCCCGAGCGTGACAACAAGAGATAGACCGCGAGCCCGACCACGACCGGCGGCAGGCCCATCAGCGCGTTCAGCAGCACCACGAAAACCGGCCGTCCGGGAAACCGCAGCAGCGCCAGCATGGCCCCGAGCGGCAGACCGATCAAAGCAGCCAGGGCGAGCGCGGACAGGCTCACGGCAAGCGACAGCCGCACGATCGCCAGCAGCGCCGGATCAAGGCCGATGATCAGCTGCCAGGCACTCAGTTCATCCGACATTCGCTGCTCCTGCCAGCCTTGTTCCGCAAAGATTCCCAGTCTTGTCAATCTGTTGAAGCAGCGCAGAAATATGCATAGAAATGCAGGATGGAATTTCTGACCACCAGCGAGGCAGCGGAATACCTGCGGCTCGGCGAGCGCAAGCTCTACGAGCTCGTCACCTCGGGCGCGATTCCCTGCAGCAAGGTGACGGGAAAGTGGCTGTTCCCGCGCCATGAGCTGGACCTCTGGGTGCTGTCGGGCCTGGCGCGGCCGAACGGAATGCTCGCCGCCGAACCTCCTCCGATCGTCGGCGGCAGCCAGGACGACCTGCTGGAATGGAGTCTTCGCGAATCCGGCTCCGGCCTCGCCTCGCTCAACGAGGGCACGATGCGCGGCGTCGATCGCCTGTTGCGCGGCGAGGTGATCGCGACCGCGATCCACTTCCACGGTGAGGCGCTGTCAGCCACTGCTCCGGGCGACTGCAATGTCGCGGCGGTGCGCTCCATGCCGGGGCTTCACGATGCGGTGCTGATCGGCCTGGCGAGGCGCGAACAGGGTTTTTTGCTTGCACCTGATAATCCAAAGGGCGTGAAAAGCCTTTCGGACGTGCTCGCGTCCGGCGCCAAGATGGCGGTTCGCCAGACCGGCGCCGGCGCACAGATGCTGCTCGAGTCGCTGCTGGCCCGTGCCGGCGCCAGCCCAAAGGATCTGCGCCGGCTCGATCCGCCCTGCCTCACCGGTCCGGATCTTGCCGCTGCGATCCGCTCCGGCGATGCCGATTGCGGGATCGCCACCCGCGCCGCAGCAAGGTCCGCCAGCCTCGATTTCGTGCCGCTGGTGTGGGAGAGTTTTGATCTCCTGACCCGGCAGCGCAGTTTCTTCCGCCCGTCGATGCAGGCCCTGATCGCCTTCTTTCGCGACAAGCGGCTGGCGCAGCGCGCCACGGAACTGACCGGCTACGATCCGGCCCCCGCCGGGCAGATCCGCTTTGCGGCCTGAAAAAATTTCTAACCCGCTGTCGATTTTGCAAACATGGGCGCGTCTCAGGCCCGATACGCCGCGCGTGGCGTATTGAACGACAAGGGAAACACGATGAAATACGCACTCCTCATCTATGAGAACGAAGCGTTCTACGGGACCGAGAAAGCCGGCCCCAAGATCGAAGAGATCGTCGGCAAGCACATGGCGTTCTCCGACGAACTGGGATCGAAGCGGATCGGCGGTGCAGGGCTCAAGAGCACCGCCGCGACGACCACCGTTCGGACCGCCGGCAACCGCAAGACCGTCCATGACGGGCCTTTCGCCGAGGCCCGGGAGCAGCTTGGCGGCTTCTATTTGATCGACGTTGCCAATCTCGATGAGGCGATCGAGATCGCGAAGAAGGTTCCGGTCCTGCAGGACGGCGCGATCGAGATTCGGCCGTTGCTCGGCCAATGAACGGAGCAGCCCTCGAACGGGTTTTTCGGGCGGCGAGCGGTCGCATCATCGCGGCGCTCGCTGCCCGCTTCCGTGATCTTGCGCGGGCCGAGGATGCCTTTTCGGAAAGCTGCCTGCGGGCGATCCGTACATGGCCGGCGGCCGGCGTGCCGGATGATCCGGCCGCATGGCTCTATCGCGTTGCGGAAAGGCTGGTGCTCGATTCGTTGCGTCGCGACCGCAAGCAGCAGCCCGTGGTCGAGGAAGCTAGTCTCGACCCCAGTCCGGAAGACCTTGTGACGGACGATGCGCGTATCATTCCCGACGAGCGCTTGCGCCTCATTTTATCTGCTGCCATCCCGCCGTGGCAGCGGAGGCGCGTGCCGCGCTCACGCTGAAGCTGGTGTGCGGCTTGTCGGTCACCGAGATCGCCCGCGCCTTCCTGCTGCAGGACGCAACGCTGGCGCAGCGGCTGGTCCGCGCCAAGCGCAAGATCGCGGAGGCCGGTGTGCCGTTCGAACTGCCCTCCCCTGAGGCCTGGCCCGAACGGCTCGATGCCGTCCTGTCGACGCTGGAAATCGCCTATGCGAGGGCCCATGAGGACGCGGCCGGCAGCGGCGCGCATGCCGGCTTTTCCGCGGAGGTTCTGCATCTGACAAGGATCCTCACGCACCTCGTCCCGGATGATGCAGCCGTCGCGGCCCTGGCCGCCCAGGTTCGCTACGCCGAAGCGCGGCGCCCGGCGCGACTGGACGCGGACGGCTTCATCGTTCCGCTGTCGGCGCAGGACCCCGCGCTGTGGCGCCGCGACCTGATCGACGACGCCAACCGCCTGCTCGCCGATGCGATCAGGATCGCGCCCTCGGAGCCGCGCACGCTGCAGGCGCAGTTGCAGCAGGTCTGGTGCGCGCGACAGTCGCTTGGGCATCCAGCGCCCTGGCCCGAGGTGCTGCGGCTCTATGACCGGCTTCTGCTGACCCGTGACGACCCGATCGTCCGTATCAATCGCGCTGTGGCAGTTGCGGAGATCCAAGGAGCCGATGCGGCGCTGGCTGAATTGGCGCGTCTGGATTTTCAGGCGCTCGACGATTTTCTGTCCTATCATGCCGTGCGCGCCGACCTCTTGCGGCGCGCCGGAAGCCACGCCGAGGCAGCCGACGCCTATGCCAGGGCGCTGCACCTCGATCCGCCAGCCGCCGAACGGCGATGGCTGGAACGCAGACTGGCCGAGCTGCCGAAATCCTAAAAGCTAGGCCGCCAGCGGCACGGTCCACGCGTCGTAGCCATAGACCCAGTCGGCATCGGTCTTCTGCTTCAGCCAGATGTTGGCGCGCGAGGTCTCCTGCACGCGCGTGGTGCGCTCGCGCCGTGTCGCCTCGAAGCGGCGGAATGCGTCGGCGACGCCGTCCACGCCGACGCCGTCGAGGCAGCGCGACAGCACGGCCGCGTCCTCGATCGCCATCGCCGCGCCCTGCGCCATGTAGGGCGTCATCGGATGACAGGAATCGCCGAGCAGCGTGACGTTGCCCTCCGCCCAGCGGTCAAGCGGGCCGCGATCGACGATCGCCCATTTGTGCACGTCAGGACAGGCGGCCAGCACACGCTCGACCTCGCCCGAAAAGCCGGCGAAGGCCGCGCGCAACTCCGCGACATCACCCTTGGCCGACCAGGATTCGACGCGAAACTCCGGCTCGGGCTGGCTGGTGACGAGATAGATCTCGCTGCGGTCCGGCTTGACGTAATAGATCACGATATGGCGGTCCTCGCCCCACCATTTGGTGCAGTCATCGATCCTCTCGCCGAGCAGCGCCGCGGGATAGGTGGTGCGGTAGGCGATGCGCCCGGTGAATGTCACGGCCGATGCGCCGAACAGCAGATCCCTGACGACGGAATGCACGCCGTCGGCGCCGACCACGGCGTCGACCGATGCGATCGCGCCATTGGCGAAGCGGAGGCGGATGCCATCGGCCGAGGGATCGAGGCCGACCAGTTTGTGACCGAGCCTGACACAATCCTCCGGAACGATGCTCGCAAGCGCCGCATGCAGGTCGCCGCGATGCGCGAGCAGATAGGGCGCGCCGAATTTTAGCTCGGCGCTCTCACCGAAGATCATGTCGAACTTGATTTCGCCGGTCCGCCAGTCACGGTTGTTCCAGGAGCGCGGATAGAAGGACCCCTGGCGCAACCGCGATTCCAGCCCCAGCTCGCGCAAGACCTTCATCGCGTTGCAGCCCACCTGGATGCCGGCACCTAACCTCGCGAACTGCCGCGCCTGCTCGTAGACCGTGACCTCGATCCCGACCCGCCGCAAAGCTGCCGCGGTCGCGAGCCCTCCCATGCCGGCGCCGATGATCGCAACACTGAGAGACCTTGCCATGCTGTCACCTGTCATCGCGGGAGGTTTATCTATGTACCGGATCGCCCCCGAACCGGACAACTGCGCGCGGCGCGAGTCCCTCCATGCAGGGATGCGTTGACGGCGGACGGAAAATAGTTGCAAAAGAAACCAATCCGGCCGGGCGTTCAAAGAACCCGGCAGCAGCGGCCCAACGCGCCGAAAGCAATTTTGGGAGGAGACCTGATGTTCGCCGGACGACTACCCTTGTTGACCGCGCTTGCCGTCGCGATGCTGGCGCCGACAGCGGCGCTTGCGCAAATCTCCGACGATCTGGTCAAGATCGGCGTGCTGACCGACATGAACGGCCCGGCTTCGACGCCCACCGGCCAGGGCTCGGTCACCGCGGCGCAGATGGCGGTGGACGATTTCGGCGGCACCGTGCTCGGCAAGCCGATCAGCGTGATCGTCGGCGACCATCAGCTCAAGCCCGATGTCGGAAGCGGCATCGCGCGGCGCTGGTATGACGTCGAGCAGGTCGACCTGATCGTCGACGTGCCGGTCTCGGCGGTGGGCCTGGCGGTGCAGAACGTCGCCAACGAGAAGAAGAAGCTGTTCATCACCCATTCCACCGCCACGGCCGATTTCCACGGCAAGTTCTGCTCGCCCTACGCGATCCAGTGGGTGTTCGATACCCATGCGCTGGCGGTCGGCACCGCGCAGGCGGTGGTCAAGCGCGGCGGCGACAGCTGGTTCTTCATCACTGACGACTATGCCTTCGGCCATTCGCTGGAGCGCGACGCCTCGGCCGTCATCACCGCCAATGGCGGCAAAGTGCTCGGCTCGGTGCGGCCGCCGCTCGCGACACCCGATCTGTCCTCCTTCGTGCTGCAGGCGCAGGCCTCGAAAGCCAAGATCATCGGCATTGCCGGCGGTCCGCCCAACAACGTGAACGAGATCAAGACCGGCGCCGAGTTCGGCGTCTTCAAGGGCGGCCAGCAGATGGCCGCGCTGCTGGCGCTGATCACCGACATTCATTCGCTCGGGCTGCCGGCGGCGCAGGGCCTGTTGCTGACGACGTCGTTCTACTGGGACATGGACGACAAGACCCGCGAGTGGTCAAAACGCTATTTTGCCAAGATGAACCGCATGCCGACGATGTGGCAGGCCGGCGTCTATTCGTCGGTCATGCACTATCTGCAGGCGATCAAGGACAGCGGCACCGACGATCCGCTCAAGGTGGCGGCCAAGATGCGCGAAAAGCCGATCGAGGACTTCTTTGCCCGCCATGGCCGGCTGCGCGAGGACAATCTGATGGTGCACGACCTGATGCTGGTGCAGGTCAAGTCGCCGGAGGAGAGCAAATATCCCTGGGACTATTACAAGATCCTCGCGACCATTCCCGGCGACCAGGCGTTTGGCCCGCCCGATCCGGCCTGTCCGCTGGTGAAGAAATAGACGCCGATACAGCAACGAATTGAAATGTCGTCCCCGCGAACGGGGACCCATAACCACGGGACGCCAAGGCAACCACGAGGGGGGCGACCACGAGGGTCGCCCCTACCGATTGTAGGGGCGCCCCTTGTGGGCGCCCTGTCTCGACCGCCCCTGTTGCGACCGCTTGTCTGAGTCGAGCGCAACCGTGGCCTGGTCCCGGCTTTCGCCGGGACGAGGGCGGTTACTCACTTCATCAAGCCCATCTCGCGATAATATTTCAGCACGCCGGCATGGATCAGCTCCGCGCGCGGCGCGGCGGCGAGCGTGTTGACCGCGGTGGTTTCACAGGCCTGCGCCAGCTGCTTGCACAAGGCGGCCTCGGCGCCGTGCAGCGTGCGCGCGAGGCGATAGGCCGTCTCCTCCGGCAGCGTGTCGCGCGCCAGGACAAAGCTCCACGAGCCGACCGAATTGATCGCGGCGGTCTGGCCGGGATAGCTGCCGGCCGGCACGGTGAGCGGCTTCAAGAAACTGTGCTTGGCGCGGATGCGCACGATCTCATTCGCATCGGGCGCAATGAAGCGCGCGCCCGCCGCACTTGACGCGACGCTGGCAAAACCCGGCCAGCCGATGCCGGCGCCCCACAGCGCCGCGGCGCGCCCGTCCAGCACCATGGCCGGGCCGTCGCCGGCGCGGTCAAGATAGATCGATTTGAAATCCTCGTCCTGCCTCAGGCCGATGCCGTCGAGAATGTAGCGCGACAGGATCGGCAGTCCCGAGCCCTTGGCGCCGAAGGCCACCGCCTCTCCGACGAGATCGTGGATCGTCCTGTAGCGGCTGTCGGCCCGCACCACGAACATGCCGGGGCTCGAATACATCGCAGTGAGGATTTTGAGATGCGTTGCCGGACGCCCGATACCCAAAAACGCCTCGTAGGCGGGTTCGCCGGCGACGAGGCCGAGATCGAGCTGCCCGGCCTCGAGCAGCGGGATGTTTTCGTTGCTGCCCTTGGTGTTGCGCGGCGCGATCGCGAGGGTGGGATCGGCCGCGTTCATCGCTTGCGCAAAGGCGTTGCCGTAGAGCGGGAAGCCGCCGCCGGGAGTCGCCGTCCCCAGGCTGATTATATTCATCGAAATGGCCTTTTCCTTTTCTTGCGCCGCGGCATTGCCCGTCACGAGTGCGACACCCATGATGAGCGCAAGCAAATTCGTCCTGGCCGACATCGCATGGGCTCCGCGTCGTGGCGTCACATCATGACGTAGCCGAATTTCTAGGCAAGCGGTGGGATTTGTGAAAGCATGTGCCCCGCAACACAACCAATGACGGGAGGAACGATGATCGCGCAACTGCGCAGGGCGCTGTTCGGGTTTGTCTGCCTGCTCGGCATTGCTGCAGGGCCGGCACCCTGCTTCGCCGCCTATCCCGACCGGCCGGTGCACTGGCTGAACGGCTTTGCGCCGGGCGGACCGGTCGACACCATCGCGCGGATCATGGCGCAATTCCTGTCGGATCGGCTGGGCCAGCAATTCGTGGTCGAGAACCGCCCCGGCTCCGGCGGCAATATCGCCGCCGCTGCTGCCATCGCCGCGGCGGCTGACGGCTACACGCTGCTGTTTTCCGGCGCCAACAACGCGATCAGCGCTTCGCTTTACAAGAAGCTGCCGTTCGACTTCATGCGCGACACCGTGCCGGTCGCGATCTTCACCGAGGTCCCCAATCTGCTGGTGGTGTCGAACGACATGCCGGTGAAGTCGGTGCAGGAACTGATCGACTATTGCAAGAAAAATCCGGGCAAGATCTCCTTTGCCTCGTCGGGCAACGGCACCACGGTGCACATGTCGGCGGAGCTGTTCAAGGCGATGACCGGATGCGAGATGGTGCACGTGCCCTATCGCGGCTCGGCGCTGGCGTATCCCGACGTCATCTCCGACAAGGTGCAGCTGATTTTCGACAATTTGCCGACCGCGCTGGCGCAGGCGCGCGGCGGCAGCGTGCGCGCGCTCGGCATCACCTCCAGAGAGCGCTGGCCCGGCCTGCCGGACATCCCGACGGTCGCGGAGACCGTGCCCGGATTCGAATCGATGGTGTTTTATGGCATGTCGGCGCCGAAGGGCACGCCTGACGAAATCGTCGCCATTCTGAACAAGGCCGTGAACGAGGTCTTGCAGGATCCGAAGCTGAAGGCGCGGCTGGCCGAACTCGGCGGCGTGCCGATGCCGATGACGCCGGAGGCCTATGGCGCCCTGATCGCCGCGGAGACCGAGCGGTGGCGCAAGGTGGTCGAATTTGCCGGCGTGTCGGTGGAGTAGCGGTCCGACGCAGACACGCGCATCCGCGCGCCGCGCCATTGCGGGATCGCGAGCCAGGCTGTAAACGAGGGCCGCACCGCTTGCGGCGCTGCCTTCGCCGGCGGCCCGGCGGCGGGCCTGTAGCTCAATGGTTAGAGCCGGCCGCTCATAACGGTCTGGTTGCAGGTTCGAGTCCTGCCGGGCCCACCAGTCAAATCAATTGCTTAGTCAGGAATCATCTCGCCGCAGCGGGACGACCGCACCAGAAACCGCACCAGATACGTGCGCGTTTCGTTCGTGGCCGGGCGTACGCATCGCGATTTTCTCGACTGCATCCGACAAATAGTCAGGGTGATGGTGGCCGTAGGTGTTAAGCAGAACCTCGAGTGACATTCCGAGAAAGCCGGCGGCCTGCCACGGGTCCGCGCCCTTCTGCATCAACCAAGTCGCGGCGGTATGCCGCAACGTGTGAGGCGATATACCGGGACCGAGCCCGGCGAGCCTGACGGCGCTCTTGAACGCCGTTTTGACTGAACTTACCGGCTTCCCATTGAACTCGACGAAGTGCTTTGCCTCTGGATCGATCCGGTGCCAACGCCGCAGATGCGTGAGTAGACGCAACGGAATTGGGACCGTCGGTTGACGCTTGTTCGTCTTCGCGCTGCCCTGCTGACGTCGATAGTAACGGCCGCGCTCGAGATCGACAAAAGAGCGGCCGACCGCCGGAATAGGCGATGCGGATGCGATCGCTCCCGCGCGTGTCCCGCTGTAGATCCCGAGCAAGATGAAGCGAGCAAGATGCCGGAGCGGGCGCTTCGCTGTCGGAGCCTTCACATCGTCCGTCGGCCGACGTGATCTCTTCTGCATTTCGCGGTACCGCCAGCACGCCCAGATCAATTTGGCCGCATCACTACGCGTCAACCATTTGTCGCGCGGCTCGCCTCTTTCCGGCAGCGGAACCTTGACGATTTCATGGTGATAACCTTCGGCAGCATGATGGCCAATGGCCGCGCGCAAATCCTCCAGGTCTCGCCTGGCACCGCCTCGGTTGCGTCGTTTCTTCCTATAAGAGCGACACGCCTCTCCGTTCACCTCGCCGAGCATCTTTGCACCCCACCACGCGTTCAGTCGCTCGATGCGCTTCTTAAATTTCCGTATGGCGGGGATGGTGTCTTCGCTTTCGCTATCGACTTTGAAGCGATCGCGAAACTTTTCTAGCTGCGCATCCAAGTAAATCGAGAGAACGTCCGCGATTGGAATGTCGTCGATGTGCCGCACTCGTCGCTTGGGCGTGTATTTGGACGCTATATAGTCCTCTAGCTTTCTCTCCGCGGCCGCAATCTCGTCTGCAGCGCAGCCTGTGCCGACATCGCGTCCGTTGTCTCTGATGATCCAGGTTGCCTGGTGGGTAATCTTTCCGCTCTTGTCTCGGCGGGCGGCCTTAAGCTGGAGCCTAGCGCCCTTGCTTCGTCGCGGCATAGCTCTCGCATCCGTTCAATGTGAGCCAGCGTAGTAAATTCCTTGCCGGCAATCTTTTCAATTACTAATCGATTGCGATCGCGCTCACGTCGCAGACCCGCGACCGTCATCCCGCCCAAAGGAAATGCGATCTTCACGGCATCAGCAAGGCGAAGCGGAGTGTCTGGCGCAATTTCAGGCTGGGCTCGATCTGTCATCGACGCTACTGGAAATGCGGGCTCAATCGTCGGGCGATCGCAATTATCGCAACAGCCCGGCCTCCAAATAAAGCCCGCAATTCCCTTTGTCGCATGCCAGAGTATGCCATCGCACAATCAAGCAGGTACGAATAGCGGCGGAGAGGTTCGGCGGAAGCGCCGTCGCATACCTCAAAGCCTCGCTTGAGCTGGGTGCCCGCGAGGACTCCGCGGGGATATGGCCAAGTGATCTGACAGGCCCAGAAAAGAGTGGGTCACGCGTGGTAGCGGCGGTCCGCTACATCGCGAAACCCACTACTTCGGAAGCACTATTTTCTTATCGTAGGGCAGCATAATTCCGCAGGCGGCGATTTCACAGCCGCCAACCATCGCCGATTATGCGCGGTTCTCATACCTTTGCCCGTGCGCGCAACTTCAAATCCCCGATAAGATTTCGACCTTCAGGTTAAGGACCTGACGCGCTGCCAGCCTGCTCCGCCCTGCGATAAGCCATTGCACACCTTGGAAAAGCGGGGAATGGAGCCGGGCGGCCACGCGGCGGCGCCGCTAATCCGGCCGCCAAAAATTCAATCGTGCCCTGCAAGGCCGCGAGTATACTACTGCTCGCTTTCCGAAGTCGGCGATCCCGCGCCGCTACATCTTTTCGCTTCGGAAATGTATGATTCTCGTGCAGCATTCCTGAAGTCCCTGAAAATCGATTTTGCCGCGAGTGAGCCAGGGACTTCAGATCGCAGCACTAGCCTCGAATGCTCCGATCCCCTTCCCGGGGCAAACGGAGGTGAAAATGGCCGATTAAGTCTGCGGTCTTGGGACCGAGCAGGCCGCCGAAGACCTACTGAAGACAGCCAAGGTCTGTCTGTTGAAGTTGATGCCAGAGGGGTTGCTGGGAACGGCACTTTTCCTGCTTCTGGTCCTGTGCTTTCTCGCAGCGCCTTTCGTTTTTCAGTATTTTCTCGGCCTCGTCGGTCAAGGGTCGCAACCGGGAGACTCTCTCGAGCGCCAGGATTATGAGAGGCTGCGCGCGAGCCTCGCCGGCGACAGTCGCCCCGCAAACCTCTATGCACACTGGCTGAGCAAGTTCCTCGATTGGATTGAGCGATTTTGTGGCGATGTCGGCATGGCGGACCGGACGCTTTTTCCGCATCTTTTTCGTTTGACGAAGCCGGCTCCGCTTTGGACGGCCCCCGCGCTCGACCGCTGCTTGTTCCTGGCAGTGATCTATCCCGTCGTCACGATTTTTATCATCTGGATGCTCTTTGGCCAGGTCGGCCCCGGCGAGACCGCGCTCGGTCTCAGGGATGATCTTCCCGAGTGGCGAAGGATCCTGGGCGTAGTCGCTTATGCAATGTCCGGCCTTGCCATGTGGCGCTATACGTTCGCGACCGGGTGGCGGAGCTACGTTTGGGGATTGATGTCTTTCTCTGCTCCATTCGTTGGACTTGGCGCCTTTGGTTTCGAGAGTGGCGGTGCTCTCGCGATCGTCAGCTTTTTCACTTACCAGATTCCCTTCTTGTACAGGATCCGCCTGCCGTCGGCGCTCACCATCCACGATGTTTTCCGGAGCGAGTGGACCCGGACCGCCTGTCCCGGCGCGTTTAGCGCTGCATTGGTTTGCTTTGTCCCTGTCGGCGCTCTCAGCGTCGAAGCCGGTCTCAGCATTCTTGCTTTCGCCGTTCTTTTCGCCATCGCGGCACTCGCAGGCGCGGCATCAACATACAAGTCGCTCAATTTTTACCTAATCTTCCTGTCCGCGATGACCGCGGCGTACTTGGCTGCGGCGACGTTGGCGGCGTTTCCCATCTTCTGGCAGAGCTACGGTGCATTTCTGCTTTTCCTCGGCCTGCTCACCCTGCTGAGCGCTCCATTCGACTGGATTTCACTCGGGCTCACGCGGGGGCTACTGCGACTTGGCCTCCAGCTTGAAGGTTGGTGGCCATATTTTCTCGCGCTCCTCGACGCCTGTCTTGCCGCAATGATCGTTGCCCTTTTCGCGCTCGTGATGGTTGTCGGCGTGCAAACTTTCGACGAATTGGCAATCCACGGCGGCGGCAAAGCAGTAATGGATCTGGACTTCCTATTCGATGGTTTGGCAAAGGACCCTGCGGCCCCTAGGAATTGGTGGATCTATGCGCTGCTGCTCTCGTCCGTGCTCCCAAGCCTGGTCAATCTTGCGATCGGCGGCATGGCGTTGACACGCGGAATTCCATGGCTGGGGCGGCTTCTCCTGCGATGGATCCCAGCTGACAGAGCCGTTCCAACTTACAAGCAGCGGCTGGCGGCAGCGGGATTGACAGCCCAGGTCTTTGCAGGCGTCCTCCTTGGCGTTGCCGCCGAAGTCTTTCTGTTGTGGGGCGTCATTTTCCGCCTCATGCCGACTTTCGGACTCGATCTCCTCGCCATGGCCCGAGCCGTCGCGGCGTTCGACTTGCCAGGGCAGCTCGGAACACTCCTTGCGGACAGCGCGTAGACGGGCTGCGGAGGCGCTACATTGATGGCTCCTGCGCTGCGCAAACTAGAAAGTCGTCCCTTTCTAGGGAACGCATCAATCAGAGGTTGCTTGATTGCGGGTCCGCAACAACCGATTCTTGCGATTGATTGAGCGCACCGTTCCACGACTGGCCGCATACAGTGACCGTCGCCCTCCGAAGGCGAAGGCCACACGTTCGAATCGTGTCGGGTGCGCCACTTGCCGGCGCTCTGTACCGAACGACCACCGGATTTCCGACGGGACCTCGGTCTGGATCGCGGTGCTCACGGTCGTCGTCGCACTCGCGCTCTCCGTTCCGGCCGGCTACGCCCTGGCGCGCCTGAAGCTGCCGATGCGCTCGCTATTCATGATCGTGTTTCTTCTGCCCCAGGCCTTTCCTTCGGTAGCGATATACATCAACGTGGCGCGGATCTTCTATAAGCTCGGCATCAACGGCACGGTGCTCGGCGTCGTGCTGGTCCACGCCGCCCATGGCCTGGTTTATTCCGTGTAGATCGCGGCCGCGGCCTTCGCGGCGGTCGACAAAGATCTCGAACTCGCTGCCCGGAACATCGGCGGCACGCCACTGCGCACCTTCTTCACGGTGACGCTCCCCTGGCCGCGCCGGGTGTCATCGCCAGCGGAATCTTCGTCTTCCTGGAATCACTGGACGAATTTACCGGCACATTCTTCGTCGGCGTTCCGCAAGTCACGACGCTGCCGCTTTTGCTCTACAACGCAGCGATGGGCGGAAACTACCAGGTCGCCTCGATCACGGCGCTGATCCTCTTGGTACCATCCGTGCTGTTCATGTTGTTGATCGAGCGCTTCTTGCGCGCGGACGTTCTAGCGAAGGTGGGGTCGTAGTGGCCCTCCGTGCGGACGGAAGCTGATCAGGAACGACCTAGCCGAACGTGAGCTGAAGGCAACGCACGACGACTCTTCACCGCTCACGCGGACCACAGCCGACCTCGCCTAATACGGTACTGTCTGATCTTCCCCCGAAAAGATGGACAGGGTTAAGCTGCTTTTAGTTCCATCTCGATCCGGGCTGATGTAGCCGATGGCGGAATAAGCGCCGCGTCCGTTTGTACAACGCGGTTTGAGAACGCCCACCGGACAGTTCTCCGCGAGGTTCTTTATCGGCATCATCCCTGGTTTGGTCGCCGAGTTTGCATTCACGGTGCGGTGTAGCCCTCCGGTGAGGCCTCACCGGATGCTTACGTAGCCCTGCCACTCCTGCCAGCCTCAATTAATTCGCATTGCGTCATATCCGGCGTCGGATCGCTGGGTCGGGCCGTTTATGATTGGGGCAGCTGGGATCAGGCGCATGTCTGCCTCCGATACCGGGCGCCAAGGCGGACATCGCCGGAGGTCTGAGTCGGGGCCAAAACCAAAGTCAGCGAGGGGGCTGCGGAAGTGCCATGCGAACCTGGACTGTAACCGGCTCGCCGATCTTCAAAAAGTGTTGCGCGAAAGTAACAGTTTTGCCGTCACGCATGCGGTAAGGTTGCCGCCTGATTGGAGCAACATCCATGCGCCTTGTCTCCGTTGTGACTGCGGTGGCGGCCTTGCTGCTTTGCACGCATCACGCGTCTGCCTTCTCCATGGACTCCTCAACTGGCTCGGCACCCGACGGTTCATCGCGCTATGTCGATCCCGACGAGCAAGTCCGTTCCATGTTGGGCGGCAAAGACGACGACAGCAATGATCTCGGCTATGATGCCAATTCGCACCACAGGAAGCGGCCGGCACAGGAGATAATAAACGGTCAGGGAGTACTGATTCCCTTGACGGTACCCTCCGGCCGCTGAAATCCTGCGCGACCAACGACCACCCGACATTTCTGTGGCCTAAAACCGCTTTGGAGCATCATCCACCTGAAAGGCCCGCAACGGGTGTGCCTTTCGCGCCGTGCTGCCGGGCCTGATCACCCGCGATGCCGCGCTTCGCGCAAACGGCCATCCGCCGATGGGCGATCTTACGGATGCGCTGACGTTGTAGGTCGACGGGGCGATTGGCTCCATACACGACGCCAACATGACAACCGTTCGCATAGGAGGCTGTTGATCTAGGGCTGTTGAGGGCCATTTGGGGGAATGCCAGGATCAGACCTGTCCTGTGGCTCGAACTCGAAAGGCAGGCGATCCGGCCCTGGGACTGGAATGACATTCTGCGTCGGTTCGGCGGGTAGCGGAAACGCGGACTTTTGTTTCGGTATCAGCGATGCCCCGCCATAGAGCAGGCCGATGGCAACCAGCCAGCTGCCGAGAATACGCGCTGGAATTGGAAACCAGGTGCGCCGGAACGCCGTTACGGTAAGGCAGACGGCCGCGACGATCCAAATCCCGACGACCACTCCCGCCAGAGGGATCGCAATATCGTCGAGGCTGGGATCGGTCACCTCGATTGCGATCGCCAGCATGGCTCCGGCGACCGCAGCGGCGACGAGCAAAAACCAAGAACGCAGTCGCGCGGCAGGCAGCACGAGTGCGACGCCGACCGCTACACTGGAGATTGGGCCGGTCAGGAAGTGGTGGCTTGTCGCCCGCGGAATTGCCTCCAACGCCGTCAGCAACCAGTCCTTACTGAAAAAGCCGACGGCTACACCGCCGCCGAACAGCGCGAGTGCTCCGAGGCTGCAACGGCGGCCCACCAATGCGAGAGCAACGCCGAGGCCGACCAACGGGAGTACCTGCTCAGGCGCGAGCGCACTCGATAATATCCACCACGTCAGCGTGCTCCGTCCCGCAGCGGGTGCCAGTGCCATCGCCGCCGCGGCGAGCAATCCGAGCGCCGTCAGCGCCGGGCCACTCCATTTTCCCGCTGCGGCCAGGACCCCGAAGGGACGCTCATGCGACGGAGAGTGCTGGGACAAGGAAGTAGACTCCGCCGAGGCCGATCAGCACTCCCAGCCCGCGAGCCAGGCGCCCTCCAAACGACTTGCTGAGTCCTAACCCAACGCCGATACCAAAGATGTGGATCAGGCCCGTCGCGAGGACGAAGCCAATGATGTAGTCGGCTGGATCGGCCGCAAAAGGCAATTCAGATCCGTGCGCGTATCCATGACAGATCGCAAAAACCGCTATTAAACAAAGCGCCATCCATTCCGCGGGATGCCAGGCAAAACTGATTGCCAAACCAAGTGCGAGAATCGAGAGCGCAATGCCGATCTCCGTACCAGGAAGCGGCAGGCCGAGCATTCCGGCTGCACCGCCGGCAACCATGATCAGCGGGAAAGTCACCGGCAAAGTCCAGACCGGCCGACCGCCCATCTGGGCGCCCCACAGGCCGACGGCGAACATCGCAAGAAAATGGTCTGGCCCCGTGAGCGGATGTGCAAACCCACTTCCGAAGCCGCCGGAGCCCGTGGAGGTGATATGGGCCGCTGCGGAATCCGGCAGCATGCAGCAACAAAAGCCAATGGCGATTGCCGCGGCGGCTCCACATCGATTCATATGCACATATTGCAACGATCGCTTCCGCTCGGTGCGAGATGCCTCAGGGCCAAAATACTATCAGCGGGTCGCGAAGCATCGCGAGCGGTTCTCTCACGATACGGCACTCCGGACAGGACCGAGACAGGGAGGTGGGAGCCTCTCCCGATTTTGGGGCTTGGTCATCGGCGCTCCCCGGTGTAACGTTGTAACATCTGTTCTGTTATAATATTACACCTCTGGACGTCAAGGCGAGATTGTGAATGCATCGTGATCCCGACGCGAGCGCAGCTTGCGCGCACACGCATCGTGATGTCGACGCCGACGCGGCGCAGAGTCGCGCCCGCTCCTACGCAGTGTCGAGAGGGACGCCGTTCACCCCGACACGTCAACGTGTGCTGGCGCTGCTGACAGCGACCGGGAAACCAATGGCCGCCTACGAGATCGCCGAGAAGCTAAGCGGTTCGCGGAAGCAGGCCGTTCAGGTCTACCGTGCGCTTGAGTTCCTGCAGGAGGCGGGGTGCGTCCATCGGCTGGCCTCCCGCTCCGCCTTTTTTGCCTGCGATCATCGGCACGGAGAAAGAGAGACGGTGGTCTTTATGGTCTGCAGTCATTGTGGTGCGGTCCAGGAAACGGCCTCTGAACTGGTCGCACGCGGTTTGCGGGGCGCGGCGAAGACGACCGGCTTCAGGCCCCGACATCCCATGATCGAGGTCGAAGGCGAGTGTGCGAAATGCGCGGGCGCGCCTGCGTCCTGAACCGATGCGTCGTCTGCACGGATGAGATGAAAGCGGCCTTGCACCGACGACCGAAGCGTCGGCAGTCTCCAGGAAGCAACGAAAAATTCGCCCCAACCTCACTTGAGACCCAGCACCGCGATGACCCAAACGCCTATTTCCCGCCTTTATGTAATGTTATAACATCACATCTAACCAAGGAAAGTCGAGCTGTCGAAACATGCTTGAGCGAGACATCGGCCCGCTTGGATTCAATATCCAAAAGCGAAGCTCGGAAGTGCCGAGCGCTTGTTCGTTTTGCTTCAGCTCAAATGTCCCTACGGATGCTGCCTCGCGTGAGGATTTTGATTTGTCTAACCAGCCAGCTGTTTTGCTGCTCACCAGTTTCCTCAGCGGCCGGACGTTCCGGGCGGGCCATCCATCATGACAAAGATCAACATCTGGATAGCGGCGGTGCTCGTCATATTGGGCACCGTCACGAACAGTTGCGCCGACGACAAGAAGATCGCAGTCGTGGCGGCTGAGAACTTCTACGGTGACGTCGCGCGGCAGATTGGCGGCGACAGAATCTCGGTGACCAGCATCCTGAGCAATCCGGACCAGGATCCTCATTTGTTCGAAACTTCTCCTTCCGTCGTTCGTGGCATCGCCGCGGCGGAGGTCATCATCCAGAATGGCGCCCAATACGACCCGTGGATGGACGGGCTGCTGAAGGTCACGCCCAAACCCGGCCGCGTTGTGATAGTAGCCGCAGACGTCATGCGAAAAAGGGCCGGTGACAATCCTCATTTGTGGTACGATCCCGCCACAATGCCTGCCGTCGCCAAGGCGATTGCCGCCGCGTTCACTGCAGCCGATCGGGATCAAGCTGACAGTTACGAAGCGCGGCTTAAGTCCTTTCTCGATTCGCTCCAGTCATTGGACGCAAAAATTGCTTCCATTCGCGACAAGTATGCCGATGTCCCGGTCACGGCAACCGAGCCGGTTTTTGGCTACATGGCGGCCGCACTGCACCTGACGATGCTCAACGAGCGATTTCAGCTCGCGGTCATGAACGACACCGAGCCGAGCGCGGCTGATGTCGCTGCATTCGAGCGGGACCTGAAAACGCACAAGGTGCGCGTCCTGTTCTACAACAAGCAAGCGTCAGACAATGTGGTCCAGCATCTCCTTGGTCTTGCGCGCAAATCCAGTATTCCAGTCGTCGGCGTGACAGAGACCGCCCCACCCGGACTGTCGTATCAGGATTGGATGCTGACGCAGCTCGAAGCGACCGAAAAGGCGCTAGCCGGAAAGCCCTGATGAACGTCATCGAATTCGATCACGCAACACTTCGAATCGGCGGACACGTCATCTTCGCGGACACGAGCTTCGCGATTAAGCGCGGCGAGTTCATCGGCGTCCTTGGTCCCAACGGAGCTGGCAAGACCACGCTCATGCGAGCCATCCTCGGCCTGCTGCGGCCGAGCACAGGAAGCATCTCGGTATTCGGCCGCACGCCGCGGCGCGGCGATGCCGCTATCGGCTACGTGCCGCAGGTGCGCACGGTGATACCGGACTTGCGCGTGCGCGGGTTCGACTTCATCGCGAGTTCGGTCCGCGGCGATCACTGGGGTCCGCCGATGCTTGGGCGCGTCGACCGAAAGATGATCGATGACTCACTCGCGGCGGTGGGCGCGCGCGACCTCGCCGAGCGTCCGCTGTCGGATATGTCGGGGGGTGAGCGCCAACGTCTGCTGCTGGCGCAGGCGCTGCTCGGCGAGCCGAAACTGCTGCTGCTCGATGAACCGCTGATCAGCCTGGATCAGCGCTATCAGGAGACGATCATCGAACTGGTCGGCCGCTTCGCGCGCGACCGAAACATAACCGTGCTGTTCAGCGCGCACGAGCTCAATCAGCTGATCGGCGCGCTCGATCGCGTGCTTTACCTCGGCAATGGACGCGCCGCGTTAGGGACCGTGGCCGAGGTCGTGACGGCGCCCGTGCTATCACAGCTCTACGGCGCGGACATCGACGTCGTTCACGCCGACGGGCACATCTTCGTGCTATCGCGAGGCCGCGACGTCGAGCGCACCGACCATCTGCATGACCATCACGCTCACGATCACGAGCGTCAACGCCATGCTTGACTACGATTTCATGAGAAATGCCTTCGCTGCGGCCGGAGTTGCAGCTGTCGTGTCAGGCTTGGTCGGTTATTTCCTCGTCCTGCGTGGACAGACCTTTGCCGGTCACGCGCTGGGGCATATCGGCTTCGCCGGGGCGACCGGGGCCGTCCTGATTGGCGTGCCATCGGTCTGGGGCATGGTCGGTTTCACGGTTGCTGCCGGAATCGGCATGGGAGTGATGGGCGAGCGCGTCAGTGGCCGCGACGTAGCGATCGGCGTGGTATTGGCGCTGTCACTCGGCTTCGGGCTTTTGTTTCTGCACTACTATACGGCCTTCGCCGCCCAAGCCACCTCGCTCCTGTTCGGCAATGTGCTGGCAGTCGACCGATCGATGATCGCGACGCTTATAGGGCTCGCCCTGATCACCCTGGCCGCTCTGGCCGCAATCATGCGGCCTCTCATTTTTGTCAGTCTGCAGCCGGAGCTCGCCGAAGCCAAGGGTGTGCCGCTGGGCTTCGTTTCGACCACCTTCCTGGCAATCGTCGCCCTCGCGGTGTCGGAGAGCGCCCAGATCGTCGGCATTCTCCTGGTTTTCAGTCTCATGGTGGGGCCGCCGGCGACGGCACAGCGACTGGTCGCGGGGCTCTGGAGTGGCATTGCACTTTCTGGCAGCATCGCCTTGGCCGAGGCCTGGGTCGGCATCGTCATGGCCTATCACACCGATTGGCCGGTCAGCTTCTGCATCTCCATGCTGAGCGCGGTTGCTTATTTCGCGAGCCGCGGTTGGCGGCCCCGCCAAGCCCCCGCACCAGAGGGAAAGGAACGGCAGAAGCCGTGGCTACACCAGTGAGTCGCCGCGAGAGGATGAGCCAACGCCGGCGGGAACCCGACCAACACGGTACCAGTGCGTGCGCGACGGCGGCAGACTAAATTGCAGCCTGATCGTGGCTGGAACTTGCGCCGCAGCATTGGTCAGCTTTGTGCGGCCGGTGTTTGGCACGGAATGCAGGCCACACCACTTCCGCGCGCCGTATTTTATCAAGAGCATGGGCGTTTGCGATTTCGATCCAGAGATGTTGAGCTACGCTGGTACGCCATTGCAGCAGGCCAAGTGTCTGATGCGCGGTATGGATGCGAGCAGGAATCTCGCTCCGCCCCTCGATGCTCTGCCGCCCGGACTCGCACGACGGATCGGCAAGACCACGGGCTTGCCCTCCCGCGAGGCGCTGGCGCGGTACCTCTCCAAGCAAGATCTCGAAACTGATTTCGCCGGCCATCTGTCGGAGCCGTTATCACGCGCCCACGATAATGATCCCAATGCGCCCATGGCGCGTTACTTTGTGATCCACGATACCAGCGGGCCGAACTACCACCACCGCGCATTTCCCGACGACATCGATACCCGTCCGCTATACGAAAAGCTCGCCTATTACGCCTGTTCTGATGGCTGGGGTCGGGCCCATGTCTTCATTAATCGCACCGGCGAGATGCTGCTGGCGCACGATTATTCGATCCCCTGGCGCGAAACGAAGTTCGAGCAGGCGGCCCAATTCGGCGGCGCGCTGCTGGGGCTGTTCCTGCATACCGAGATGGTGCAGCCGCGGCGGAGCGCGCCGGGACACGGCGTCCACAATGATGCGCGAACTCCCGATCCGGCCTTCACAACGGCACAATACGACCGGCTGGCTTTGCTCTACACGATCGCAAGCGTCCGTCGAGGGGAATGGCTTGTGCCTGCTTTTCATGCCGCCATCGATGCCGAAATTCCCAACGGTCATGACGACCCGCTGAATTTCGATATCGAGCGTTTCGCGGGTAGCCTCGACCGACTTGTCGACGAGCTGGAGTAGCCCGGGACAATTCGAGCGATGTCTACGCCACTGCTTCCTGAAACTTCAGTAGTCGACCGGCATTGGCCATGACCACCAAAGTGCTGAAATTGTGGAGCAGCGCCGCGATGATTGCTCCGCTGGCGCCCATGACTCCAGTCGCGGCAGCGGCCACGATCACGACAGTCCAGCCAAGCCCAACCGCAACATTGACATAGATGGTACGGCGACAGCGCCGGCTCAAACGAATGCAGGTGCCAAGCCGTCGCAAGTCGTTTGTCATCAGCACCAGATCGGCGGAGGCCAATGCAACGTCGCTCCCACGCGCGCCCATGGCGACACCGACAGCGCCGACTTTGAGCGCGAGCGAATCATTGATGCCATCGCCCACCACCATTGGACGATAGCCGGCACCAATCTCGTCGAGCACGCGCGTCATCTTCTCGGCCGGCAGGGCTTCGGCACGCACGTCGGTCAGGCCCAGAACATCGGCAATGCGGCGGGCGACCGGCATCCGATCTCCCGTCAGCAGCACCTGTCGGCGAAGACCGAGCTCGCGCAGGTCCTGAATGGCCTCGGACGCCTCCGGGCGAGGCTCATCCGCCAGCAACATCCAGCCGAGGAATTTGTTGCCGCGCGCGACACCAGCTATCGGACCGTCGTGGTTCGGCTGAGCCGAAATGGCGATGCCGAGTTCATGGAACAACTCGGCGCGACCGAGTGCGACCGTCTCCTGCTCGAGCCGTCCGACCACCCCAAGACCATGCGCTTCTTTGACATCATCAAGTTGCAGCTTTTCGTCGGCAAACCGAGCGAGCGCCCGGCTTATCGGGTGATTGCTCGCGCCCGCCAGACTGCTGGCCAACGTGGCCAGCTCATTGCGATCGACGCCGGGCTCCGGCCTCGCGCCGACGACCTGCAATTCGCCGAGCGTGACGGTCCCAGTCTTGTCGAACACGACTGCATCGACAGTCGCCAGGTTCTCCAGGAAGCCCGCGCCCTTGACCAGGATCCCATGGCGGCTCGCCACGGCAATCGCGGCGATCGACGTCGCCGGCGCGGCGAGCACCAGCGCGCACGGGCAGGCTGCAACCAGCACCGCCAGCATCGCGACCGTGTTGCTGGTCAGAAACCAGGTTCCGGCGGCGGTCAGCAACACCAGCACCATATAGCGACCGGCATAGCGTTCGAGCAGCCGGGTCACGGGAGGTTTTGCGTTCTCGGCCTCCTGCAGCAGGGTTATCACCCGGCCGAGGGTGGAATCCTGTCCGACGCGCGTGAGCTTGACGACGAGATGGCCATCCACGTTGATCGAGCCGCTGAACACCTCGCTGCCAGGCTGCACTTCGACGGGAACCGATTCACCCGTGATCGATGCCGTATCCATGCTCGATTTGCCGGTTTGAACCACTCCATCGGCGGGCACGAGATCGCCAGCGCGCAAGTCGATCAGATCGCCGGCGTACAATGACTGCGTCGTGACTTCTTCGAGCTCTCCGCCCGGCAGCACGCGGCGCGTCTTGACCTGGGTCAGACGGCTGAGCGCGCGGATCGCCTCCTGCGAGCCCAAGAGCGATCGCTCCTCCAGGATGTGTCCAAGCGTCATGACCAGCGGCAGCAGTGCCGCCGTCATCAGATCCCCCGCCGCCCAGGCCGCGACCAGCGCCAGAGCGATGAGCTGGTCGGTGATGCCGTGTAGATCCGGATAGCGCAGGCTCTCCCAGGCGGCCGAGAGCGCGGGGATGGCGACCAGCAATGCCGCAACGCCAGCAACCAACTCGGCGACTTCCCCCTGGCTCGGCGCCAACAATAGCAGCCCGGCCGAAAGGATCAGACAGCCGCCAGCAACCAGCGACAGCACGAGCCGCACGCCGAGCGAGATCTGTTCAGATCGGCTGAGCAGGCCCTCACCGGGCGCGACGGATTCATTAGAGGTTATGGTTTCAGCGGTCATTGCGGCACCGGCCCGGGTAGTATCAGATGAATTCCGCCGTCGTGGTCCACGGTATCGACGCGCGCTGCCTTGGCCAATATGGCACCGATCCGATCGATATAGATCCGCTTGGCGAGCGTCACGCCGGAGAAACCCGGCGATCCCCGCGCAAGGGCGCCGATCGCGGCCGTGCGCGCCTTTGCCTGGGTCGTTCTCTCCGCTGCTTTGGCTTCGGCATCCGTGAGAATTCGATCGTGCTCCTGATTGGCGCTTTGCGCCGTGGCGGCAGCTTCGGTGCGAGCATCGGCAATGTCACGCTCGGCCTCCTGCGAGGCGACCAGCACCCTGTCGAAGGCATCCTTGGCGCCGTTTGGAATCGATGCCGCGAGATCGACCCGGCTCACCGTGATGCCGAGACCGGCGCCCATGCCGCTGAGATCATCGAGCCGGTGGTTGATCGCGTTCATCAGATCTGCGCGCAGCCGCTCGCGGCCAGCGCGCGCGGCGGCGTTCGAACCGGTGTCCAATTCGGGTCGTGCTACCAGTATCGTATCGAGGTCGCGCGCCGCGCAGACGGAGACGGCGCTGGCGACGAACAGACGCTGCAACGCGGGCCCCAGGTGCTCGCCGGCCAGGATATAGGCGGCAGGATCTACGATCTGATAGAACAGCGTTGCCTCCAGGTGCACGACACTGGCATCACCCGTCAGCAGGAAGGCGCTATTCACCCTGGCATTGTAGTAGACGTTGTGGTTGGGATTTGAACCCGGCTCGAAACCGTCGATCCGGAATTCGATTTGCCGGTCCGCCGACGGCAGTATGACAACCTGCTCGATCGGCCGCGGCCACGCGAGCAACAGCCCAGCGCTTTGCTGACGCACGATCTTTCCGAACTGGTAGACGATCGCCCGGCTTTCGGGCGGCACCTGCCGAACGCCCGACAGTGACCAGACGACCGCCGCAAAGCCGACAGCCAGGAACAGGAATCGG
>Ga0335071_10000286_pt1 | contig 57986 bp, 60 predicted proteins | sample Lox_Sample_15_FD_206724 | JGI IMG/M metagenome (GOLD analysis project Ga0335071, IMG submission 206724) | Soil microbial communities from Loxahatchee National Wildlife Refuge, Florida, United States - Lox_Sample_1.5 | ecosystem: Environmental > Terrestrial > Soil > Wetlands | place: USA... | reverse complement strand
AAGGCGATCGCGGACTACATCGCCACCAGCAACCAGAACCCGCACATATTCGTCTGGATCGCCACCGTCGAAAGCATCATGCGCAAGATAGCCAAATGCAAAGAAGCGTGTGACGCACTACACTAGAGTGCGGAAGCAAAGACGCGGACCGGATACCGCGAATCGAAAAGAAGACAAGTGGACCCCGAAGTATGGCAGGGAATGGATGAAAGAGTCGGGCAGAGGCTTGGGCAGAGAGTCTGCCCGTGAGCTTGGGAGAGACTCTGCCAGAGAACCTGCCGATGAGTCCGGCAGAGAATCTGCCGATGAGCTTGGGAGGGAGTCTGCCAGAGAATCCGGCGAAGAGCGAGGGAGAGAACCTGCCAATGAGCTTGGGAGGGACTCTGCCGGAGAGCAGGGCAGAGACTTGGGCAGAGAACAGGGCAATGAGCTTGGGAGAGTCCTTGCCGGAGAGTCTGGCAAGGAGCTCGGGAGAGAGTCTGGTAGAGAGCTTGCCAGAGAGCCTGCCAAAGAGTTGGGCAGAGTCTCTGCCCCGCGCAGGGGTACGTTCGGTCGCTTGCTGGTTAACTGTCTACGATCTGGTCACTTGAGCTGTTTCTCGGCCCGGCTGTTCAGTATACAAAGTTGTATAATTCGCCGGTCGGCCGAGTAGGGCGAGCGCAGGCTTCCACTGCAACCTAGCCCTGTCCATATGTAGTGGTCGGGCCGCTCTCGGCCACAATTCTGCCGTCCACCCCATGGCCGGGAGGCCGCCTACCCCGCAGCCCTTGCCGATGCAGTGCGAGATGAATTGGAGCCTGCAATGACCCGAGCTTTGAGTCGAGCTTTCGGAAGAGCTTTGACGCGAGCTTTCGACTGAGCTTTGCAGCAAGCGATGTGAGAAGCAATGCGCTGAGCTTTGAGGCGAGCGATGCGCGAAGCGATGTGACGAGCTTTGAGTTGAGCAATGGAAGATGCTATGAAGTGAGCTCTTGAGCAAGCATTCTGAGGTACTTTCCAGCGAACTCTGAAACGAGCTTTCCGGCGAGCTTTCAAGTGAGCTTTCAGAGGCGCGTTTGCGGGCGCGTGAAACACCCGAATGGTCGGCCGCGGCGACATTGAAGGTCGTCGCTTGGCAGGTTTGGTACGGTTCCGGATTCGGTCTGCCCGTCTTGGCCTATTCGTCGTCGCCTGATTCGGAGCCGGAGCGCCGGGGTCCAGGCAATTGCCGCCACACGGGCGGCGGCCTAGTTCCTGCCTCAGCCGGCGCTCGTGCCTTTGACCCCGGCTTGCAACGAGTCTGCGGGGAGGTTGAGCGCCGCCACGACTTTCTCGGTTACGCGGTCCCAGACCGGTGAGCCGTTGTATGTCAGGTTGCCGTCCGCGTCCACAAGCACTGCGGTCGGTACATACTGGATGTCCCAGCGGTCCTGCGCGGTCTTGCCGGGGTCGAAGACAATCGCCGCCCCGGTGATTCCGGCGAGGTAGGAGCTTCTAACTTTGGCTTCCGGGTCGCCGATGTTCACGACCACGATTGGTACGCCGTGCTTGTTCAGCGCCTCGGCGACGGCGGGAATCTCTTTGGCGAGAGCCGCCGAGTGCGGGCAGTGGGCGTCCACGAACAGGAGCAGCAGCCCGTTCTTGCCGCGGTAGTCGCGGAGCGACAGCACCTTCCCGTCAAGAGCCGGCAGCCTGGTCGCGGCCAGCAGCGCGGGGACGTCGAGCTCGACCGTGCCGAACTGCGGCGCGTCCGGGCCCGCGTCCGCCTGCTCGGGGTTGAGCCTGCCGGTCCAATCGGCAAGGTCCTTCTCCGAGGGCTGGCTGCCGTGATAGCGCACGTGTCCGAACTTGTCGAGCAACACAAAGCGTGGACACACGGTAGTGCCGAGGGCGTTGGCGACAGCCATCGCCGGGTCACGGACGACCGGGAACCCGAGCGACTTCGCCGTGTAGTGGCCGTCAAAGGTCTGCTGGTCCGGCGTGGGCTCGAGCCGCAGGAAGGCAAGGCCCGGGACGGCGTTGCGGTGCTGCCACTCAGCCATCGAGTCGAGACCGACGCCGCTCAACTTGCAGCCAATCGTGCCGTACTCGACCAGCACCACCCGGCCTTCAAGCTGGTGGGCTTTGAGCATCGCGGCCACCGGCGACTCGCTGTCGGGTTGCACGTGCGCCTTCTTGCCGGGCGAACCACACTCGGCGACGGGCAGGTGGCCGGAGGCCGGGTGCAGTTGCTCTACAATTGCTCAGGCAGGCTTGCGGGCGAAGACCTTGATGCTGACAACCGATTGGGCGGCGGCGAGCAGTTCCTCGCGGGAGAGACCTGAATCGACCATCAACTGTCCGGCTTGCGGGTCGTCGGTCAGCAGGTCAACCGGATAATGTTCCTCGGAGACGACGCGAACGTCGGTGAACCCGGCCCCCGTAATCGCGGCGAGATAGTCGGTCTTGAGCAGAGCGCCGGCCACGCAGCCGACATAGGCCGCGACCGAGTCACGAACCGGGGAGGGCAGTTCCGCGGTCAGGGCAAGGTCGGAAACCATCAGGCGGCCGCCGGGCCTCAGAACCCGGTACGTATCGCGGAAGACCTGGGGCTTGTCCGGGGAGAGGTTGATGACGCAATTGGAGACGACTGCGTCCACCGAGTTATCCGAGACCGGCAGGTGCTCGATTTCGCCGAGGCGGAACTCGACGTTAGCGGCCTGGACCTTGGCGGCGTTCTGCCGCGCTTTCTCAAGCATCTCCGGGGTCATGTCCACGCCGATAACTTGGCCGGTCGGACCGACCTTCCTGGCGGCAAGAAAGCAGTCGATGCCCGCGCCCGACCCGAGGTCGAGCACGGTCTCGCCGGGCCGAAGTGACGCCAGCGCGACCGGGTTGCCGCAGCCGAGTCCGAGATTCGCGCCCTCGGGCAGGGCGGCGAGTTCGGCGTCGGAATAGCCGACCGCGCGGCTGACCGCTTCCGGCGCCGATGTCCCGCAGCAGCCCTTGGTCGAGCCGCAGCACGAACCGCTGGTCCGTGCAACCTTGGCGTAGCCTTCTCTAACCGACTTCCTGATTTCCTCTTCACTCTTTGGCATTGGTTCTCCTTGGGATTCGGCCCGAGCTTACGTCGCGTTCTGAGGCCTTGGGCCGGCGGGCCGTCCGGCGGCCGGACTTGCACTGCCGGGCAAGCTGCCGCGCCAGCCCGAGCAGCTCCAGCACGGAGTCGTCCACGAGCCGGTAGCGCATCCAGCGACCGTCGCGCCGGGACGTGATGACGCCGGCCTGCTCCAGCACCGACAGGTGGTGCGACACAACGGAGAACGAGGTAGGGAAGTGGGGCGCTATCTCGCACACACAGCGTTCGCCAGTGGCGAGCAGCTCTACCATCCGCATTCGGTACTCGCTGCCCAGCGCCGCGAGCAGCGCCGTCGTCAACTGCCTGCTGGTTACATCCATATTTCTAAAATTATAGAAATGTTGCCGTGATGGTCAAGCTGTGAAGCGGGCGGTGTCGTTGTGTCTTTCGCGGCTGCGGGCGGAGTCCGGGAACGGTCGCCCGGCTCAGGCGCGGGGCGCGGCGCTGGCAGACGGGCGCGACCGCATGGCGTAGGCCGAGAGCGGTTTGGCGTCGAGGCCCTGGCGCGGGTGGCGCAGCAGGGCGCGGACGAACAGCCGCGCCAGTTCGGCGTCGTTGATGAGGGGAATCCCGAAGTCGGCAGCGGCCCGCCGGATGCGGTAGCCGTCGGTCAGTACGGTTTCGTCGGCTGTGCGCTTGGGGATGTTGATTACACACTCGACCTTCCGGTCGGCGATCAGTTCCACCACATCCTGGGTTCCGGGCCTCTGGTCCGATACCTTGCGCACAAGCTGTGACCTGACCCCTTGGGCTTCGAGGAACTGGTTGGTGCCGGATGTGGCGTGGATGTCGAACCCGGCCCGTGCTAGTTGTCGCAGCGGTTCGAGCAGCTTGTGTTTGGCATCGTCGCCACCGATGGAAACGAGCAGGGACTTCTTGGGCAGGCGGAGGCCGTTGGCGATTGCCGCCTTGAGCCAGGCCTCTTCGAGCGAGTCGCCAAGGCAGGCCGACTCGCCGGTCGAGGTCATCTCGACGTAGAGCACCGGGTCCGCTCCCTTCAGCCGGGAGAAGGAGAACTGCGGTACCTTGACGGCAACGTAGTCGAGGTCGAGCGTGTGGTACCGGCCGCGTACGTTCTCGCCGAGCATCGCCCGGGCCGCGATCTCGATGAAGTCGTAGCCGGTTGACTTGGAGACAAACGGGAACGAGCGGGACGCGCGCAGGTTGCACTCGATGACCGAGATCTCGTTCTGCCTGGCGAGGAACTGGACGTTGAACGGGCCGTTGATGCCGAGCGCCCGCGCAATGGCCTTGGTGATGCTCTTGGCGCGGCGCACGGTCTCAAGATAGGTGGTCTGGGGCGGAATCACGACGGTGGCGTCGCCCGAGTGGACTCCGGACAGCTCGACGTGTTCGGAGATACAATAGATGACCATCTCGCCGTCCTGAGCCACGCCGTCGATCTCAATTTCCTTCGCACCCTCCAGGAATTTCGAGATGACCACCGGGTTCTCAGGTGAGACCTGGGCGGCCTGACTCAGGTACTGGTCGAGCGAGCGTTCGGTCTTGGCGATGTTCATGGCCGAGCCGGAAAGGACGTACGAGGGCCGGACCAGCACCGGATAACCGGTCTTGGCGGCAAAGGCGCGCGCCTCTTCGATGCTCTTGAGTTCCTGCCAGGGCGGCTGGGCAATACCGAGTTCGTCGAGCAGGGTCGCGAAGCGGTGGCGATTCTCGGCCCGGTCAATCGAGTCCGGGTCGGTGCCGAGGATACGAACGCCGCGGCGGTGCAGGCTGAGTGCGAGCGTGTTGGGTATCTGCCCGCCGACCGAGACCACGATTCCCATCGGTCGCTCGAAATCGACGATGTCCAGCACGCGCTCAAGCGTCAGTTCCTCGAAGTAGAGCCGGTCGTTCGAGTCGTAGTCGGTGGACACGGTTTCCGGGTTGCAGTTGACCATCACGGTGCGATGGCCGAGCTTCGATGCGGTCGTGCACATGCCGACCGAACACCAGTCGAACTCGACCGACGAGCCGATGCAGTAAGGCCCGCTGCCGAGTACCATGACGGGTCGGCCCCGGTCTTCGGGCTTGATTTCCGGGCTATCGCCGCCGTAGGTAGTGTAAAGATAGTTGGTTGCGGCCGGGAATTCGCCGGCGAGCGTGTCGATGCGGCGAGGCCGCGGCAGGACGCTGAGCGCGATGCGCCGTTCACGCACCGCAAGCTCGTTCTCTCCGGTTCCACGGCCGATGGTCTTGTCCGAGAAGCCGAGGCGTTTCAGGCGCAACAGGTCTTCAGCATTCAGGTCGCCGAGCTTCCGGCCGGAAAGCTCCTGTTCCGCACGCACGATTGCCTCCAGCCGGGCGATGAACCACGGGTCGATGCGGCTCGATTCGCATATCTTCTCGGCCGAGGTCCCGTTCGCGAGCGCATGGACGATGGCGAACAGCCGGCGGTCGGTCGGGTTCGCGATTTCGTCGAGCGGGTCGTCGGTGCGAGCCTTCGGGTCGGTCACGCCGTCGTAGCCGAGGCCGAGCGAGCGCACGCCCTTCTGCAGCGCCTCCTCAAAGGTCGCGGCGATGGCCATTGTCTCGCCCACGCTCTTCATCTCGGTGCCGATGCGGCGCGAAGCGGCCCGGAACTTGCGGAGGTCCCAGCGGGGAATCTTGACCGTGACGTAGTCGAGCGCGGGCTCGAAGAAGCAACCCGTCACTCCGGTCACAGAATTCTTGAGGTCGGCAAGCGCGTACCCCAGCGCGAGCTTGGTCGCGACCCACGCGAGCGGGTAGCCGGTTGCCTTGGAGGCGAGCGCGCTCGAACGCGAGAGTCGGGCGTTGATTTCTATCACCCGGTATTCGCCGTTGGACGGGTGAAGGGCGAACTGGACGTTGCACTCACCGACGACCCCCAGCGCGGCAACGATCTTGAGTGAGACGGTGCGCAGATAGTGGTACTCATCATTGGTCAGGGTTTGGGAGGGCGCGACCACGATGCTCTCGCCGGTGTGGATGCCCATCGGGTCCATGTTCTCCATGTTGCAGACCGTGACCGAGTTGCCGAACCGGTCGCGCACGACCTCGTACTCGACCTCTTTCCAGCCGGCGAGGTACTCCTCAACCAAAACGTGCGGCGCATGAGAGAGCGCTTCGGCCACCCGGTGCCGCAGCTCTTCCGGTGTGCCGGCACGGCCGGAGGATAGTCCGCCCAGGCTGAACCCGGCCCGCACCATCACCGGATAGCCGAGCTTCTCTGCGATTGCCAGCGCGCGCTCGACCGAATCGGCGGTGTCGCTGCCGGGAACCGAGACGCCGATCGAACGCATCTTCGCGGCGAACAGCGCCCGGTCCTCGGATTCGATGATGGTCCCGACCGGAGTGCCGAGCACGGCTACGCCCGAGCGCGTGAGCGCGCCGGACTTCCAGAGCTCCACGCCGGTGTTGAGCGCCGATTGGCCGCCGACGTTCAGGAGGATTCCGTCCGGCTTCTCGGCGGCGATGACTTTCTCAACGAAGTCCGGTTCGACCGGAAGCAGGTAGATTTCGTCGGCGAGCCCGGGAGTGGTCTGAATCGTGGCGACGTTCGGGTTCACCAGAATCGTCCGAATTCCTTCTTCTTTCAGGGCCTTGATGGCCTGACTGCCGGAGTAGTCGAACTCGCCGGCCTGCCCGATGCGCAACGCGCCCGAGCCGAGGACGATGACGCTGGAAGGCTTGTTCACGAGGAGGGGCCGGATAATTCAGAATTCAGAATCCAGAAACGAGAATTCAGAATTCCCGGGCATTCTGGACTCTGGGCTCTGCACTCTAAACTCGGGACTGTCCGGTTTCTCATCAAAGCGTTTCCACGAAGCGGTCGAACAGGTCAACGCTATCGAGCGGGCCGGGCTTGCCCTCGGGGTGGAACTGGACCGCGGAGACGGGGCGGCGCGTGTGCCGGATTCCCTCGACCGAGCCGTCGTTCGCGTTCTCGAACCAGACCTGCCAGTCGCGCGGCAGGGTAGCGGCGTCAACGGCGTAACCGTGATTCTGGCTGGTCAGCCGGCAGTGGTCCGTTCCCTTCTCCCGGCACGGCTGGTTCTGTCCGCGGTGGCCGTAGCGGAGTTTGTAGGTACGCGCCCCGGCAGCGAGCGCGATGAGCTGGCATCCGAGGCAGATGCCGAAGATCGGCCGGTTCAGGGCCAGCGCCCGGTGAAGCACTGCCACGGTCGCGCTGCAACGCTCAGGATTGCCCGGGCCGTTGGAAACGAGGATGCCGTCGAACCGCTCACCCGTGTAGTCATAGTCGGCCGGCACCTGCAGAACCTCTACGCCGCGCTTGAGCAGCTCACGGCGGATGGAGAGCTTGACGCCACAGTCGACGAGAATGACTCGCTTCCGGCCTGAGCCAAAACGCTCGGGCTGGTGCACGCAGACCTCGGGCACGATGTTGGTGCTGTTGGGGTCGTACAGCGCCACCGGTTCACCGGAGTAGTCAGAAGGAAGGACTCGGCCAAGCATGGTACCGCGCTCGCGGAGCAGAATCGTCAGCTTGCGGGTATCGATGCCTTCGACCCCGGGCACGTTCTCTTCGACCAGCCATTGGTGCAAAGAGCGTCCGGCAGTGGCGTGGCTCTGGTCCGAGTGAGCGCTGGAAACGATGAGGCCGGAGGCCTGGATGCGCGATGATTCGAAGCAGTCCTTGTCGGCGGCAGGCACCCCGTAGTTGCCGATGAGGGGATAGGTCAGGACCAGTATCTGACCGCGATAGGAAGGGTCGGTAAGGCTCTCAACATACCCGACCATCGAGGTGTTGAACACAACTTCGCCCGATGCGGGCCCATGAAAGCCGAAGCCGGCGCCTGGGAACTTCGAGCCGTCCTCAAGCTCGAGAGTGACTTTCTCTGCTTGGGAGCTTTCTCGGGGATGGGTGTCGGAGGGCAATGCGGCCATATCTTAGTGGGGGGGCGGTGCGGCGCAAGCCCGGCATCCGAGAAGCCAAAGAAACCAGAATTCAGAAACCAGAAAGCAGAAAGCAGAATTGCGGACTGAGGAGTGAAACAGCCCTGATGAACGCGGATGTCCATGACGAGAATGGGGACTGTCACGCGCTGAGTCCGACGCAGGCGCTCCGAGGGACTGTCCCCATTTTCGGAGCAGGGCGCGCTAAACAGGACGGTCACATGCCCGCCAGAGTATCCTGAAGTTCGTCGAGCGAGCGGATGGTTCGCTCCGGGACCATGCCTTCCGGCTGAGGCACGTTGTCGCGGTTGAGCCAGATGGCCTTCATGCCCGTTGCGTGCGCGCCGACAACGTCGGTCTTCGGGGTGTCGCCCACAAACGCCGATTCCTGAGCGCCAACTCCGAGCCGGTCGAGGGCGAGCGCAAATATGCGCGGGTCCGGCTTCAGTATTCCCACCACGCGGGATATCTCGACCGCACCGAAGTAGTTTCTCAATCCGGAGACGTCCAGCTTGGCGCACTGGAGGTCGCACGGGCCGTTGGTGACGACGCCGAGCTTGATACCAGCGGCCACAAAGCGGTCGAGGCACGGCTTCACGTCGGGAAAGGCCACGTAGCGGCTGCGGCGTTCGTGCGGGTAGATGATCGAGAGCTGGTCCGCGAGCAGTGGGTCGCACACGCCGATTTCACACAGCGCCTGGTTCCAGACCTCGTTCCGATACGTCGGCGCCCACTCCCGCAACTGGCGCATCTCGTCGTCGTCGCCGTCGAAGTTGGAACAGAGCGCCTCCCACGACGAGATGTCGAATGCGCTGCCGTGGGCCGCCACAATCGGGTTGGCACGGAAGAGCCGGCGAGCCACCGTGCGCACGGCATCCTTGAGGTCGCCGGGCGGGATGTTGTGCCACTGCTTGGCAATCGCGGCGGTCGCGACCATCGCTTCGTTGGCCGCCAATTCGTCCGGCATCAGGGTGTCGTCGAGGTCGAACAGAATCGCCTTCAACATGAGGCGTGATTTTACCCGAATGCGTCCTGCGTGCAAAGCGATGCGAGCAATGCCCGAGTGCTCATGTGGTCAAGTGGTCCAGTGCGAAGAGGCAGGAACCTGTCAGCTAGTCCAGGAGGATGAGGTTGATGTGTTTCGAGGGTCCGTCTCTGCGGGTAGCGACTTCGAGTTTGATACGGGAGTTGCGCGCGGTCGCGTAGACATCGATGCCGCACGACTCCATCGAGGGTCGCGCCTGCTCCGGATGGCGGCAGTCGCCGGTCAGGTTGCACTCCCGACAGAACCGGCAGGGGCCATCGGCGAGCCCGAACGCCTTGTAGTGTCCGTCGAGGAAGGCGGCCCGCTCCAGCTCTGCCACGAGCCGGTGCATCCCGTGTCGCTTGCGCCTGTAGTCAGCAGGCGTGCAGGCGTAGCTGTAGATGAGCGCGTGGCGGTATTCCGCGAGCATCCGCTTCATCTGCTCAGGCGTGGGTGTGCGCGGCGGGCAGCAGAGCCCGTTGCCAAACCCGTCGCAGCCGAACTGGCACTTGAGCCGCACCCACTCGGCGGTCACCACGTTGGTGACCGGGATGATTTTCGCTTCAGAGGCGCCGCCGGCGAGCGCCTGCCGGGCGTACGGCTTGACGTCTGTGGTAGTCTTCTTCATGCCGGGATACTAGGTGGCCGGTGCGGGCGCGTCAACTCCGGACGAGGCGACACGTCGTTGGCACAGGCTATTTCTTGTAGTGCTTCCCCACAGCCTTGATACGATCTGGTGAAAGGAAAACGCAATCGAGGAGGTCCGCTCTTGATGCCGCGACGTCCTCGGCGTGGTTCTTGCACTTGGGGGCGCCGCACAGGCCGCAGTTCAGGCGCGGCAGAGTTCTCAGCACCTCCTCCGCCCGCTTTCTTCTCATTACTCGCTCCCGCAGGTCGATGGCTTCTCCCTCGGTCTGGCGCGGTTTGAGCGAGCCCCTCAGGGAGAAATCTTCCAGCGCATAACGCCGGTCCACTTCCTGCTCGAACTCGGGACCCGGCTTGGGCATGTTGGCCATCAAATGCAGGTCCCGGCTGCGGGCCTCATACAGGTTTTCGACCGTCAGGTTGCCGCCGAGACATCCTCCCTGGCAGGCATGACACTCGAGGAACTCGATGTTACGTATCTTCCCCTTTTCAATGTCGTCGAACACCTTCATGATTTGCGTGAGTCCCATCAGGGGCACGTAGTGTTCGCGCGAGAGCGCGGGGATTTCCCCTTCCGGAGCTCCCCACTGCAACAGGTGGCCCGCAGTCGCGAGGTCTTTCGGGACATCTCCCGGCTTGACTGCTTCTCGCATCTTGGTGAGAAGGTCGTTGTAAATCTCGGATATGGCCATGGCGCCGTCGAGGTTGCTCTTCGCTTCTTCGGCCGGCTGGAGAATGGAGATGGCTTTGGCCTGACAGGGCGTGATGTAGATGGCGGCGATTTCTTCCGGTTTCAGGCCCTTTTCCGCCGAGTACTTGCGCTTCAGCTCGCGGGCCGCGATCTCGCGCGACACCTCCAGCGGGAGTACGTGTTCGACCATCGAGGGATACGCGACCTGGATAAGTCGGACGACTACCGGGCAGGAGTTCGATATCAACGGGAAAGGCCCGGGCCATTTCTTGACGAGGTCGGTGATGGCCCGGTCGACCAGGGCCATGTCGACGGCATACTCCCACACGGCGTCAAAGCCGAGTTCCAGCAGGGCTCGGACGACATCGGCGGGAGTGACACGGAAACCGAATTGCATGAAAAGCGCCGGCGAAGCGACGGCCACCTTGAATTTGTACTTACCCAGTTCGGCGAACTTCATAGTCGTTGCGGAGATGGCGCTCATCTCGCAGACGCCGAGGCAGGAACCGCAGTCGATGCATAGCTCGGAAATCAGCCGGGCTTTGCCGTTCTTCACGCGGATGGCGTGCGTCGGGCAGGCGCGCATGCACGACATCCGGCCATCGCACTTGTCCGGGTCGATGCGGAAACCGTGTCTCAGTTCAGGCATGCGGTGGCAAAGTCCGAAACTCGAAATCAGAATGACGATTGAAGGCGGGCAATACTCGAAGTCCGAATTGGCCGATTTCCTTCATTCGAGCTTCGTCATTTGCGTAGCGCGTGGCTTCCGTGTCAGCTACATGGACGGGAGCCCAGCCTTATTTTGGCGAACACCCGCGTACCTTTGCCTACCTCGGATTCGATATGGAATTCGTCCGAGTTCTTCTTCATGTTCGGCAGGCCCATGCCGAATCCGAACCCCAGCTCGCGCATCTCATCTGAGGCTGTGGAATAACCTTCCTGCAGCGCCTGCTCAATGTCGGGGATCCCCGGACCTTCGTCGGCGATTTCCAGGCTGACATCGTCGTCGGTCAGAATCAGGGTCAGCGTTCCCCGCTGGGCGTACATGACGACGTTCATCTCTCCCTCGTACGCGACGATCACCGTGCGCCGGGTGTTAGCGGCGTCAATGCACAGGTCGCGGAGCACGAGTTTTATCTCACTGGAAACCTCGCCGGCCTTCTCGAAATTCCTCCCCTGGATTCTGTAACTCTCGCGCAGCAATTCCGCAGACATCAGCCTAGGACACTCCTTTGAGCCCCCTGTTGTAAAGCACGCCGCAGATGTCGAACATGCCCATCGTGGTCGCGAGCACCGGGATCCGCCTCTGTCTGGCGAATTCGATCACTTTCTCGTCGGGGAGCTTGCCCCGGCAATAGATGACGGCGCTGACTCCCGCGATGTCGGCCGTGCGGATGGATTGAATGTTGGTCAGGCCGGTAATCATCAGCTCCTTCGACTTGGCAAAGGCGAGAATCTCGCTCATGCCGTCCGACGCGACGACCTGGGTGACATCGAGCTCAAGGCCGTCCCCTCCGTTCAGGACTTCACAATGGAGAAGGTCCTTGATCTCGTGCAGGGTCATGAGCCAAAGGACGAAGGATGAGGGATGAAGGAGGAAGAAGGAAGGACGAGGGAAGAACGACCAAAGCTATTCTGTTTCATCCCTTCACGATTCATCCTTTCCCGTTTCAGCGTTTCCCATGAGGTACTTGTGCATGGACGCCGCGGCGATTCTGCCGTCGCCCATGGCGCTGATTACCGTCGCGGCGCCGCGGACGATGTCGCCGCCGGCCCAGATGTTCGGCCGGGAAGACTGGGCCGTTTCCGCATTGGTCACGATGCCGCCCTTCTTGCTGATTTCAAGGCCCGGCGTCGTCATCGGGATGAGCGGGTTGGGGCTGTTGCCGATGGCCATGACCACCGCGTCATACGGAACGCGGAAGTTGGACCCTGCGACCGGAACCGGCTTGCGCCGGCCCGAGGCATCGGGCTCACCCAGCTCCATCTTCTGACATTCAATCTCTTTCACCCAGCCGTTTTCGTCGCCGATCAAGCGCAGCGGCAGCGTGAGCAGGTCGAAAATGACGCCTTCCTCTTCGGCGTTCTCCGCTTCCTCGGATCGGGCGGGCAGCTCGTCGCGTCCGCGGCGATAGACGAGGTGCACTTCGGCCGCGCCCAAACGAAGCGCGGTCCGGGCTGAATCCATGGCCACGTTGCCGCCGCCGACCACAGCAACGCGGCACGGCCGCTTCACCGGGGTCTGGTATTCGGGGAAACGGAATCCCTTCATCAGGTTCACACGCGTCAGGTATTCGTTTGCCGAATAGACGCCGTTGAGGTTCTCGCCGGGTATTTCCATGAACCACGGCAGCCCCGCACCCGAGCCGACGAAGAGGGCATCGAATTCCGTAAGCAGATCGTCTACGGTGCGCGTCTTGCCCACGATGAAGTCGGTGAAGATTTTCACACCGAGACTGCGGACGTACTGGACCTCGCGCCGGACGATTTCCTTGGGCAGCCGGAATTCGGGAATCCCGTACGCGAGCACGCCGCCGCAGTCGTGCAGCGCCTCGAAGATGGTAACCTCGTGGCCGCGGATGATGAGGTCGTTGGCCACGGTTATGCCGGAAGGACCGGAGCCGACAATGGCGACTTTCTTCCCGGTCTTGGCAGCCATTTCCGGAACTTGGGTTTTTCCTTCCGATGCTTCCCAGTCGGCCAGGAATCGCTCGATCCGGCCGATAGCAACCGGCTTACCCTTCTTGCCCAGGATGCACATCTTCTCGCACTGCTCTTCCTGGGGACAGACCCGTCCGCAGATGGCGGGCAGCGCGTTGGTCGTCTTGATCGTTCTCACACCCGTGCCGAAATCACGCTGGACAACGCAGTTGATGAAGCCCGGAATGTTGATGCCGACCGGACAGCCCTGGCGGCACAACGGCTTCTTGCACTGCAGGCAGCGTGATGCTTCGGCCACAGCCGTTTCGGTCGGGTAGCCGAGCGCGACCTCGTCGAAGTTCCTGACCCGTTCGATCGGGTCCTGCTTCGGCATGTGGTGCCGGTCCAGCTTCAGCTTGGTCTTTTCCTGCTTTTCTTCAGCCATTCCGAATCAGCTCTTGGTCCGAGACCGAACGGAATTCGACCACCAAGACACAAAGGCACCAAGAATAGGAGATGAGAGCTTGCCGGATAATGCGGGATGCTTAGTGTCTTGGTGTCTTTGTGGTGACATTCCGGGAGTCATCATGAGGTCTGTGCGTTAGAAGTGTGATCGGCAACTGCTGTGCCGGAGCGGGTCCGTTTCCTCCGGGTTGTAGCTCTTGCGTCGTTGCAGGAATTCCTGCCAGTCAATCTGATGTCCGTCGAAATCCGGGCCGTCCACACAGGCGAACTTCGTCTTTCCTCCGACCGACAACCGGCAGACGCCGCACATGCCCGTGCCGTCGATCATTATCGGGTTCATGTTCACGATTGTCTTCCAGCCCAGCGGTCTGGTGGCCATGGACGCGCGCATCATCTGGAACGTGCAGCCATTCACGATAACGAGCTGGGGAGTAATTCCGGCCCGCTGCATCATTTCCGGCAAGGTGTCAATGTGCCCTTTCTGGCCCCTGGTTCCATCCCGCGTAATCGCGAACACCTTGTCCGACACGCTTGCCAGCTTGTCTTCCCAGTAAAGCAGGAAAGAACTGCGCGCCTCGATGAGCGTGTAGACCTTGTTGCCCGCCGCCTTGAGCGCCCGGGCAATCGGGTAGATGGAACCGATCCCGTAGCATCCGCCGACGCAGAGAACCGTGCCGACATTCTCGATGACGGTCTCTTTGCCGAGCGGCCCGGCGAACGTCGGAATCTCATCGCCGGGCTTAAGCCGGGCCAGTTGGGCCGTCGACGCGCCTACCTGCATGAAGATTGTCGTTACTGTACCGGCCTCGCGGTCCCAATCGGCAACCGATAGCGGGATACGCTCGCCGTTCTGGTCGGCCCGCACGATGACGAAGTTGCCCGGCTTCACCGATGCCGCCACAGCCGGCGCGTGAACGGTGAACTCGTGCAGGTTCGGGACGACCATCTTGCGCTCAATGATCTTGTACATTCCTTATGCTTTCCTGACGGACGCTTCCGCCGGGTTCTGCTTGAGTCCGTATAGCGGCAGGAGCGCACTGCGATGGGACAGCCCGCCGAATACGACCGGCCGTGTGTAATAGACGACGCCCTTCGGGCATTCTCGGTTCGACTTGGCCGGACCCGAGACCGTGATCTTATGAGGGACATGACCCAATTCCTCCTGGGAATTGGGATCGTGTCCCAAGCCACCCAAGACCGTCACCGTGACCTGGTCGCCGTCGGCCAGACCGAGGGAAGCGTAATCTTCCGGGCTCATCCGGAATCCCTCTTCCAAAGCCAGCTCGCCGAGTCCGCCCACCTTCGAGGAGATGTCGATGCCCCGATGACGATATCCGCCCGGTTCGGCGACGAGCAGGCAGCGGAAGGGATCAAGGGGTCGAGGGATCGAGGGATCAAGTGCAGGACTCGGACATTCCGACACTGTATCCCTTTGCCCCTGTATCCCTTTGTCCCTCTCGGTGGGCTTCATCCTCTGCGGCAACCGGTCAGGCCGGGCCGGGAAATCAGGTACCGCCGCGTGGATGTCCTTGTCGACATCCTGATAGGTCTGGTAGTTCATCCCGCCGAATCCGAGGGCGTGAGCGAGGTCCGAGAAGATCCGCCAGTCAGGGCGCATGAACCCGGCAACGGCCCCTTCTGTCGGGCTCTCGACTGGAACAACCTTCTGAACCCGGCCTTCCATGTTGATGAGAGTTCCGCCGGCCTCGGCGAAACTGGCCGCAGGAAGGAAGGCGTCGACCTTGAAGGGAGGGAGATACGTATCCTGGACAATCAGAAAATCGCAGTCCGGCCGCTCGAGGAACGGGAGCTCGCCGACGAGGTAGAGGATCTTGGGCCGCTTGGAGCCGGTCAGGACATCGGCAAGGCTGAGTGAATGAGGGAAGGGTTCTGGGGTTCCGGGGTTCCGGGGTTCGGGGAGGACTCCCATCTCCAGCACGCCGCGGGTATTGGCGCCGAAATAGAGCGGGATGAAGTTGGTTCCATCTCGTCCAGACAGTGTTGCGAGGCTCTGCGCGAGTTCGTCGTTGTTCGAGTAGTGGAATACCTGCGGCCCGATAATCACAGTCAGGTCTTTGGTCGCGGAGAGAATCTGGAGGGCCCGCGTCAAAGCCTCGGCTTCTACGCCTGCCTGCTTTGCCACGGCTGCTACCGGGCTTGGGACACGATCCGAAACTCCAGAAGAGTTTCGGTCATGTCCCACGCGGTCCGCGAGGCTTTCGGCAAGGAACTTGAGCAGCAACGCTTCCGCGCCCGGCTGAGGACGGAGCCAGTCGTCGGTATAGCGGGCAAGGTTGCTGTCGCGGGCGTCCATCGTCACCAGCTTGGCTCCCCGGTCGAGGGCCTTGCGTACCTTCGTGCCTACGACCGAGAAGTTGAACCGGGAGTCGAGCCCGACCGCCAGAATCACATCGGCCTGGGCGATGCTCTTGATCGATATCGGCAGCGAGAAGAGCTTGGACCAGAGGTCCGTGCCTCCGGCCAGCTCCATCCGCGCGGTTGAGTCGATGCCGTTCGAGCCGAGGCACTCTCGGACGAACTTCCGGGCCGCGAACAGGCTCTCGTTGGTGAGGTCGGGCGAGGCGAGCATCAGGAATTCGTCGGGACGAATCCCCTTCAACTCGGCAGCCACTTTCTGGATGGCTTCCTCCCAACCGACCTTCCGGAAATAGTCACCCTTCTGCAGCATCGTCCACTTCGCCCGTTCGAAGTGGTGGGTCACTTCCGGCATGCAGAACCTGCCCTTGACGCACAGTTGCCCGTCATTGACCTCGGGGTCGAGGTTCGCGCTGGCCTTGGATAGCCGGCCGTCCTTGTAGTCCAGTTCGAGCTGGCAGCCGACGGCGCAGAACGGGCACGTCGATACCTTGGTGCCGTCCGGCTTGCCGTCCCACTTGGAGGCCTTGTCGGCCAGCGCTCCGGTCGGACAGACATCCACGCAGGCTCCGCAGAATTCGCATCCCGCTTCGACGTGGTTGCGGCCGAAGGCCGGGCCGATCTTGGCGCGCGGCCCGCGATAGGTGAAGGCCAGCACGCCGGTTCCCCGGACTTCCTGGCACATCCGCACGCACCGGCCACACAGAATGCAGATATTGTAATCCCGGTCGTAGAATGGATCGTCGTGCTCGGGTTCGTACCCGTGGTAGTAGATCGGGTAATCGATCTCGGTCAGGCCGACCTTCTCCACGATGTCCTGCAGTTCGCACTGGCGGTCGTTCGGACAGAAACGGCAGCCGGTGGTCACGCCGGTCTTGCGAATAGTTCCCTGGTAGTCGCGGCAATCCTTACTCTCGCCGCAGACGAGACAGCTCGACGGGTGCTCGCTCAAGATGAGCTTCAGAATCTCAACCCGCAGTTCCCGGAGTGTTACCGTGTCGGTCTGGACTTTCATGCCTTCCTGGGCCTTGGTGTTGCAGGAGAGCGGGTAGCCGCGCATCCCTTCGATCTCCACCATGCACATCCGGCATCCGCCGAATGGAGAAAGGTCCTTGTGCGAGCATAGCGAGGGGATGTAGACGCCGGCTAGCTCGGCGGCGCGGTGTACGGTCACGCCCTCAGGGAAAGTCACCGGCTTGTGGTTGATCTCCATTGTCAGCGTGCGTGGCTCTTGTACCATTGCTTATGACTCGATGACGATGGCGTCGCCGGCGATGGCGTCGAAGCGACAGACTTCGTAGCACGAGCGGCATTTGATGCACTTGGTCGGGTCCAGGTTGTGCGGCTCGGACCTCGGACCGGAGATGGCGCCGGTCGGGCACGCCTTCACGCAGCGCTGGCAACCCGTGCATTTTGAAGGGATGACTCGATACACCACAAGGTTCTTGCAGGTCACGGCCGGGCAGCGGTGATCCTTGACGTGGGCAATGAACTCGGGCCGGAAGTACTTCAGAGTCGTGAGCGCGGGGTTCGGGGCCGAGGAGCCCAGTGCACAGAGCGACCCGTTCTTCACTGTCTTGCCGAGCTTCTCCAGCTTCTCCAGGTCGGACGCCTCAGCCTTGCCATCGCAGACCCTTTCGAGAATCTCCACCATGTGCCGCGTGCCGACGCGGCAGGGAACGCACTTCCCGCACGACTCCCGCTGAGTGAACGTCATGAAGTACTTGGCCATGTCCACGATGCAGGTGCCGGCATCGACCACGATGAGGCCGCCGGAACCCATGATCGCACCGGCCTCGGCCAGATGTTCATAGTCGATGGGCAGGTCGAGGAACTCCTCGGAGAGGCACCCGCCCGAAGGGCCGCCGCTCTGCACCGCCTTGAACGGCTTCTGGGTTCCGCCGCCAATGTCGAAAATGACCTGCCGCAGCGTCATGCCGAGCGGGACTTCAATCAACCCGGTCCGCCTGACCTTCCCGACGAGCGAGAAAGTCTTGGTCCCTTTGCTCGTCTCGGTACCATGGCCCGCATACCACTCCGCCCCGTTGCGGATGATGTTGGGCAGGGTGCCGAGCGTTTCGGTGTTGTTGATAATGGTTGGCTTGCCGCGGAGCCCGGCGACGGCCGGGAAAGGCGGACGCGTGCGCGGCATGCCCCGTTTCCCCTCAATCGAGGCGATAAGCGCGGTCTCCTCGCCGCACACGAACGCCCCGGCGCCTTCCTTTATCTTGATGTCGAAGCTGAAATCGGAACCGAGAATCTTCTCTCCGAGGAGCCCGACCTCGCGCATCTGGGTCATTGCCTTCTTCAGGCGCTTGATGGCCAGCGGATACTCCGCCCGGATGTAGATGTATCCGTGCGTGGCGCCGATCGCGTAGCCCGCGATGAGCATTCCTTCAAGGACCGCATGCGGGTCGCCCTCGATGAGCGAGCGATTCATGAATGCGCCCGGGTCGCCTTCGTCGGCGTTGCAGATGAGGTAGCGTTCCTCGCTCTGCTGCTCCCGGCAGGTGGCCCACTTGCGCCAAGTTGGGAATCCGGCTCCGCCGCGACCGCGAATACCGGACCGCTTGACCGTGTCAATGACCTCCTGCCAAGTCATGGAAAGAGCCTTCTCGAAGCCCTTGTAGCCGTCTCGCGCCAGGTACTGATCGAGGTCGTCCGGGTCGATGATGCCGCAGTTACGGAGAACAATCCGGACCTGCGGCTTCAACATCGGCAGGTCGAAGAAGCGGGGGACACCATCGACTTCCTGCTCGCCGAAGTGTCCGGCAAGGTGATACTTCGGGGTCTCGCCTTTCTCGAAGAACCCCTGCAGGATTGGCCCCACGTCTTTCCCGGCGACGTTGGAATAACTGATCCGCGGCCGGCCGGGCATCTGTACGTCCATCAGCGGCTCCAGATAGCAGGGGCCGATGCATCCGACCGGGACGATTTTCGCCTCGAACTGGTGCTGGCCCAGGTATTCTTCGACTGCCTTCTGGGTATCGGCCGCCCCGGCAGCCAGCCCGCACGACCCGGCGCCGATGTAAATGTAAGGGACCGGGCTCTCGCGGATGGCGTCCCATTTGGCCTGCGCCTGTTGCCGTCGCTCTGCAACTACTGCCGGATTCACTTGGTATCCGTCGACTGGTCGCCTCGGTCTTCTTCGAGCAGCCGTTGGACTTTCAGAACCGACATCTGGCTGTGGAACTTGTCGTCGAAGGCGACTACCGGTGCGAGAGCGCAGCAGCCCAGGCAGGCAACGCGTTCGAGGTCGTACTTCCCGTCGGCGGTCGTTTCGCCCGGCTTGACGTTCAGGCGCGCCTGGGTCATCGCCAGAATTTCCTGGCCGCCCCGCACGTGGCAGGCGGTCCCGAGACAGATTTTGATGTGGTGCTCGCCCGGCGGATGGAACCGGAACTGGGCGTAGAAGGTCGCGACGCCGAAAATTTCATTCTCGGATATCTTCAGCCAGCGCGAGATGTCACGAATGGCGTCCGGGCGCAGGTAGCCATCCTGCTCCTGCAACCGCTGCAGGACCGGGATGAGGTCCTCGCGCTCGCCCTTGAACTCCCGTCGGATTGCGGAGATGTCTTTGCGAGAGTTCATCAGGTCTTCCTCGCCCGGTCTCAGGGCAAGAGGTTATTGCGGGTTAGCTCATCCGACCTTGAGCTCGCAGAGCTTCTTGGCCAGGCTCCAGGTGTCTCCCTCGTAGCCGAGCAGCCGAATGCCGGCCTTGTTGGCCAGGGCAACTACGTCTTCGGCCGGAACCCGGTTGCGGGAAAACACGACCGCGGCCACGTCCACGAGATTGGCCGCCGCGATAAGGTTCTTGTGCGTCTGAAGCGTTATCAGCAGATTCCCCTCTTTGATGCCGACGATGTCGCTGACCATGTCGGAGATATAGACTCCGGCGATCTCCTTGTCGGCACCCTCGTTGAAGGTCTTGAGGCCCGTCTTGTTGACCAGTTCAGATACTTTCATCGCGCCATCTCTCCTTTGACAATCGTCAGTACAAATCCGTCAGGCCGAAGTCCGCCAGCACGATTCCCTGACACGTATCAACCGACTTGCGCAGGCTGCAGGGAACGACGACGATCTTCTTGGCCGGATCCTTGATCCCACGGTTGAAATACTCGTTCAACGCGCTCAGGCTTTCGGGCGAGATGCACTTGTTGGGAGAATGAGATGTGTTCGCGCAGAGCGCGGCGTATGCCCAGGTTTTCTTCCCCGGTTCCTGCGTGCCTGCGGCATAGACGCCGCACTTCGGGTCGCACTTTGTGCAGAGCATGAGCGCCATGACGTCCTTCAGCGGCACCACGGTCGAGCACTTGTTGCACTTCAGGTCGAACTGCGAGGCTTGGTAGTGAGCCAAGTGGCTCCAGAAATGCTCGCCCTCGTGATAGTCGTCAATCGGCGCGACCGCCTCCTCCGAGAAGAACGAAATCCGGTTCCGGCAGTGAAAACAACCTTCGATGACCAGGTATCCCGGGCGAACATTGGTCATGGCCCATTCGTGCTGACAAGCGGTTTTGCTCATAGGTACTCCGCGTTTGGTCTAATGGAGAAATATACCCGACAAGTATGTCCTGCGCAACTCAAAACAAGGAGACCTGAAACCGACGCGCCGGAAACGAGCATGGATTGGAGTCTAGGGACGTCCAACTGCGAAGTCAAGGCATCGCCTTGGCGCCGAACCCGGGGCTAGGACGGCGGGCGGCAAAGGCGTTTGTTCCAGACGAGGCGGCGGCGGGCGACGGCGAAACCGAGCCGCTCGTAAAGCTCCATGGCGTTGGTCACGTTCGTTTCGTCCACGCCGAGTTGGGCTTCCTCCATTCCCTCGCGCCGCAGGTGCTTCATCGCGTCAATCATCAGCCGCTTGGCGATGCCGCGGCCGCGAAACTGCTTCAGCACGCCGACGTCCCACAAGCCGCCGCGTTTCTTCTTCAGGTATTCATTGTCCTTCGGGTCGATGCCGTACAGGAGGTAGCCCGCCGGTTGGCCCGCGACCTTGGCGACGGTGACGAAGCCAATGCGGCCACGCTCGTCCCATTTCTTCACGATGTACTTCCAGTTGTCCAAGGTGTCCGGGGCGTAGTTGAAGTGCTCTTTGAATGCCTCGTTGTGGAGTCGCCGCAGCATGTCGATGTCTTCATCGGTGCGACCCAGCGTCACTACCTCAATATCACGGGTCTCGCCGACGCTGGATGGCACGTCGGTCAGGCTTCGGCGCATCAGACAGAAACGGCGAACGATGCGGAAGCCGAGCGCTTCGAGGAAGCCGTTGGACGCCGGGCTATCGAATGCGCTGACCTCGGCTGACTCCATTCCCGCGTCGTGCAGACTGGCGAGCGCCTTCGTCATCAACGCGGTGCCGATACCCTTCCGGCGGTGTTCGGGAAGGACATCCGGGCATGTGACGAGAGCCTTCAGCTCCGTACGGGTCTTGTCGGTCTCGGCCCAGACTTTCGCAACTGGTACGCCGTCCAACTCCGCGAGCAGCCGGGTACGAACACCGACCCATGGCGCATCGTCCCAACGCTTCAGATCCTCGACGGAGGTAGGCGTGAAGTCTTCATCCTCCTGCCATGTCCGGTTGGTGATGTCGACCCAGACCTGCTCGTCCTGACCGGCTACGAAGGGACGGATGGTGAGACCAGATATCGTCATTGACTCAAGGCCCGGGCTTGGCGTCCGAATCATCGCCCCGGCGCCAGCGGATTCGCTCGCCCTTGGCGACAATGATCGCCAGCAAGAGGACGGTCAGAATCGAATCGTAGGCCACGTAGCGCAGGGGATGGATGTCAGGCCGAAACACGCCGAGCCCGCTGACGGCCAGCACGACCCACCCGGCCAGCACCGCCCATCCCTGCCAGCGGTTCGGAAATCCCCAGCCGAGGCCGTAACGCTTTGCAGGGAACCAGGCTTTGTTCTTCCGTCCGTTCAGGCCATCAGCGATTCCGGTCAGGCGCGTCGGCATCTGCGTTATTCGAGGCAGACGTTGTCGCCCGATTTGCATTCGCCGCACTCGAGTTCAAGCGTGACGTGGGCGATGTCGAATTTGTCGGTGAGTGCGCCCTCGAGCTTCGAGAGCAGCGGGTGGAAAGAGCTGACGTTGGCGTCCTTCACGACAAGGTGGGCCATCAAGGCGCGTTCGCTTTCGCCGAGGGTCCAGATATGGAGGTCGTGGACGCCGGTAATCTCGGGTGCGAAGTCGAGGATGAACCGGCGCACCGTCTCGAAGCTGATGTCGTGCGGGGTCGAGTCGATTAGAATCGAGGCCGATTCGCGGAAGACCGAGTACGCGCCGTAGATGACGAACACACTTACCGCCAGCGAGAGAACCGGGTCAATGACGTACCAACCGGTGAGCTTGATGACGATGCCGCCGACAAGGACCGCAATCCAGCCGAGGAGGTCTTCCATTAAATGCCACATGGCGGCGCGGATGTTTAGGCTTTGCCGGTCGCGCCGCAGCATCAGGACCGCGAGGCCATTGACCACGAGACCGGCGACGGCCATGACGATGAGAATCGGGCTCTTCACCGGCTCGGGCGACATGATGCGCAGGATGGCGGCCCGGAGGATGAAGACCGTGAGTCCGGCCAGCACGAGCGCGTTGATGAAGGCGGTCAGGATGCGCACCTTCCGGTAACCGAAGGTGCGGCGTTGGTTGGGCGCGCGTTCCGAAAGCTTCAGGCCGAAGTAGGAGAGACCGAGCGTCAATGCGTCAGAGGCGTCATGGATTGAGTCGGCGACGAGGGCGAGGGAGTTGGCAATCAGGCCGAAGATGAGTTCGGCAACGGCGAACCCGAGGTTCAGGCCGATGGACATGACGAGGCTTCGTCCCTGGCGAGCGGTGCGGTTGTGGTCGTGGCTCGACATCGAGTCCTAGATGTTAGGCATTCAACGACCCACGTTCAAGCCGCGCAGAGTTGACGGTCGCGCCAACCAGCCTAGACTTGGTGCATGAGCCGGTCGATATGGAAGCAGCCGGAGTTCTGGACAACGGTTGCCGCGGTCGTCGTGCTGACCGTCGGGCACTACCTGGCACCGATGCATAACGAGTTCTGGCACGACCTGTTCCGACGCCTCTACTATCTACCAATAATACTCGCCGGGTTCAGATACGGTCTGCGAGGTGGCCTCGTCGCTGCGGTCGTGGTTTCGGTGCTCTTTGTGCCCCACGTGCTGATGACGCGGGCGATGCTTCCACGCCAGGCGAGCGAGGCCGTATTTGAGATACCACTCTACCTTGTAGTCGGTGTCGTGACCGGCATCCTTTCCGACCGGCAGCGCAAGGCGAATGACTCGCTGCGCCGCGCCGAACGGCTCAAGACGCTGGGCGAGATGGCCGCAGGCATGGCCCACGAGGTGAAGAACCCTCTGGCGGCAATCCGCAGTTCGGCCCAGATACTGACCGAACGCCTGTCTGGTAAAGAGGCTGAGCTTGCGCGCATCGTAGTGAGTGAGGTGGACCGTCTCAACCGGGTGGTCAATGAGTTCCTCGACTACGCACGGCCGGCGGCGCTGAAGCGCGAACCGGTTCTGCTCAGCTCGCTCCTTGATTCATGCCTTGAACTGCTGGCGCCCGTGATTGAGCAGGCCGGGGTTACCGTCCGTCGGTCACACTCGGATGGCGAGCACAAGGTGGATGCCGACCCGAACCAGTTGCGCCAGGTGTTCCTGAACCTGATTCTCAACGCGGTACAGGCCATGCAAACCGGCGGGCAGGTGGCGCTGGACGTAAGGCAGGAAGCCGGCTCCACGCGGGTCTCGGTGCGCGACACCGGGCCGGGGATTCCACCCGACAAGCTGAAACAGGTGTGTGAGCCGTTCTATAGCACGAAGCCGGGCGGGACCGGGCTGGGATTGTCCGTTGCCCAGCGCATCGTGGCCGAGCACGGCGGCCGGCTGGAAATCACCTGCGCCACCGGCGCCGGCACGACCGCGACCGTGATTCTGCCGGGAGGATAGATGAAACATCGGATTCTGGTAGCAGACGACGACGCAAGTGTGGCGCAGGTCGTTCGGTTCTTGCTGGAAGAGGAAGGGCATGACACGTCAGTTGTGGCCGATGTCGCCGGTGGGCAGCGCGCGCTCGAAACCGGGCCCTACGACCTTGTCGTTACCGATCTCAAACTGCCCGACGGGACAGGCCTCGACGTGCTCAAGCTGGTCAAGGAAACAAGCCCGGACGTGCCGGTAATCTTGATTACTGCGTTCGCTACGGTCAAGACCGCGGTCGAGGCCATGAAGCTCGGCGCGTTCGACTACGTCCAGAAGCCCTTCGACAACGACCGGCTGAAAGGACTCGTGGCCAATGCCCTGCGCCTGCGCGACCTGAAGCTTGAAAACGTCCGGTTACGGGACGAGGTCGTCGGCAGGTTCGGTCTCAGCGCGATCGTGGGTGCCAGCCCGCAGATGGAGAGGGTGCGCGAGATGGTGCGGCTCGCGGCGGCCAGCGAAGCCGCGGTCATGGTCCTCGGCGAAACCGGCACCGGCAAGGAGCTTGTCGCGCGGGCCATCCATTTCCTCGGCAGGCGAGCGGCGCAGCCGTTCGTGGCCGTGAACTGTGGTGCTATCCCCGAGAACTTGGTCGAGAGCGAACTGTTCGGACATAGGAAGGGCTCATTTACGGGAGCGGTCAGCGACCGCGACGGGCGGTTCGTTCAGGCCGACACCGGCACCATCTTCCTCGACGAAGTGACCGAGATGAAGCGCGACCTGCAGGTGAAGCTGCTGCGTGCGATAGAGGCGCGCGAGGTCCAGCCGGTCGGCAGTACCGATACGCTCAAGGTAGACGTGCGGATTATCAGCGCGACTAACCGCGACCCGATGGCGTGCGTGCGAGATGGTGAGTTCCGGGAGGACCTATACTATCGACTGAACGTCTTCGCCCTGCCGATTCCGCCTCTACGCGAGCACCGGCAGGACATACCGGAACTGGTTGCCTCGTACCTCGTCCAGCGCGGATATGGTCCGGATGCAGTGAGCAAGGAAGCGTTGGAGTTGCTGGCCGAGCATGACTTTCCCGGGAACGTGCGGGAGATCCAGAACGTGATTGAGTCCGGACTGATACTCAGCGGTGGCAAGCCGGTCAAGCCTGAGCACATCGCCGACCGGCTGATGCCCAGTCTGTCATTCCGAGCGAGCGAAGCGAGTCGAGGAATCTCTCAGGAGCAGATGGATGCGCCGACGCTCGCCGAGGTCGAGCGGAGCCATCTCGAAGCCGCGCTCAAGAAGACCGGCGGCAACCAGTCACAGGCAGCACGCCTGCTCGGCATCTCCCGCGCGACCCTCATCTACCGCATGAAGAAGCACGGACTGGGGTAATTGGTGAACCGGGTGCGCTTGACACGAGGTCGGAAGAGCCTAGACTGGCGCTAGAGAAATCTCGACATGAGTGCAGAAGAGTTGAGAGCCAAACGCGAACGTATCATTGGTATCGCGGAGCAATACGGCGCGCGCAACGTGCGGGTATTCGGTTCGGTAGCGCGAGGCGACGCCGGTCCGGACAGCGATGTGGATTTTCTGGTCGAGATGGACGAGAGCAGAAGTCTGCTTGACCACGTCGGATTGGTGCAGGACCTGGAGGATTATCTCGGGCGCAAGGTTGACGTTGTCTCTGAGCGTGCCCTGCACTGGTTCATCCGTGACCAGGTACTTGCCGAGGCGGTTCCACTGTGAAGGACGACAGGCTCTATCTGACGAGTATTCTTGAGTCCATCGGCAACATTGAGGAGTACACCCGCCCCGGACGTGATGCATTCATGCAGTCTCGCATGCAACGGGATGCCGTTGTCCGCAACTTCGAGACAATGGGCGAGGCCGCAAAGCAGGTTTCCAGCGACCTGAGGAAAGCTCACCCTGAGATTCCCTGGCGCAAGGTCGCGGGTTTTCGAGACGTCCTTATCCATGACTACCTGGGCGTGGACGTGAACGAGGTCTGGAACATCACGGAGAGGGAGTTGCCCGACCTCAAGGCAAAGGTCAAGAGTGTCCTGTCCGAACTGGATAGGGGCCGTTGAACCGCCTGCGTCACACGAAGTCGCTAGACTGGGGCGGGCTGCTGCCATCGCTGAAGCCGAACGCAGTTGCCTTGAGGTCGCTCTCAAGAAGACCGGCGGCAACCAGTCGCAAGCCGCGCGCCTGCTCGGCATCTCCCGCGCGACCCTCATCTACCGCATGAAGAAGCACGAGCTCGCCTAGCCCGGACTGTCTGCCTGCAGACAGCCGCTGTAGCATAACAGACAACTTTCACCCAGCCGCAGACGGCCGGTTTCGGTAGCTCGCCTCTAAACGTGCGCAGCTGTCCGCTGGCATGAGGCGTGCTCCCTGCATTACCGATGTGTGGATACGCAGACTCCAACTGGATGTTCAGCCTGACCTCGGTGCTGGTGTTCGCCGCACTGATGGTGGCATCGGTGGTCTTTCTGGTCAGGTCGTTCAACCACAAGCCGGAAGAGCGCAACGATGATTAAGAGGACCTCGACAACCCTTCTTTTCGTCGTGGGTATCAGTGTCGCCGGATCCAGCGTTAAGCTGAACGGTGCGCTGTACCCGCGCTACACATATGGCACCATGGAGTCGGGCTTTGAGTTGATGGGTGCTGAAGGCGATATTCAGGCTCAGGTTACTGGAAGGACTCGCGACATTCTGACTGCCATGATTCAGATTCGAGCCGGCGGTGCGATGTCGGGCTGGACCAGCGGCTTCCATTTCGGCGAGGCCTACGCCTTGTTCCCGCTCGGGCTGTCTCTGCCGACAATCAGAGTCGGGCAGGCGGTCATTCCGTTCGGGCTCCTTGCCGACTATGACATCCACACGCAGATTATTCAAACTCCCTTTGCCAAGACCCTGGGTCTGCGCCTCGATCCTGGTCTTGGCATCCTGGGCCAGCTCGGGCATTTTGACTATAAGCTCTGGGTGTCCAATGGCAATGGACCGGACGCAATGGACAACGACAGAGGCAAAGTAGTCACTGCCCGGGTTGCGCCCAGGTTCCTATTGGGCGACGCCGACGTGACACTCGGACTGAGCGGTCTGGCCGGCTCGCTTCCTTACTGGTCGTTAGATAGCCTCCCCAAGATGGATGAAGGCCCCCAGTCTTGCAGGGTGAAATATAGGCTCGGTCTGGATAACACCACTGACTGGGGGCCTTTGACCATCAGGCTCGAAGGTGTGGCCGGAAAGGATTCGGCGCTGAGTCAGCCGTCCGTCTTCGGCTACTATGGAGAGGCACGTTATGCTGTAACCCGTTGGCTTGAACCGATGCTGGCGTGCGACGGATATATCACCCACGAGGGCTCGGACCGTACGCTCAGCGTGGGTCTGAACTACTACCCGCCGGACATCTCGGCCTTCGAGATACAGACCGCCTTCCAGCGGAACTGCCTGCAAACTGCTGATCAGAACACGGAGGATTGGAATGTTATCGCGCAGGTTGTCGTTCGCTTCTAGGAATATGAACCGCCAAGAATGCCAAGCGCTGCGGGCGAAAACAGGGGACAGTCCCTCGGAGCGCCTGCGTCGAACTCGGCGCGGTACAGTCCCCGTTTTCGCGCTGCTCTTCGCGCTCTCTCTCACTGGCACGGCCCTTGCATCGCTGTGCGTTTGGCGCCAGCCGGACGAGGACATCTCGGCCATATTCGGTTCAGGCAGCTACAAGACCGTGTTCGCGGATATCAGCGATTCCGTCAGGCAGCGGGTTGAACAAAGGCTGGGCCTTCCGCTTGATGCAGACGAGACCCAGTTCAAGTACTTCCCCGTGTTCAAGGGGGAGAACCGCGTTGGTACCGTCATGACGCATGTCGGGAAAGGGCAGTTCGGCGCCATCGAGGTCGTTGTGGCGGTGATTGAGGGCGACTCCGGGCCGGTCATCAAGGCCGTGCGGATTCAGCGCGACCGGGAAAAGGCCAAGGCCGCGCTACGCAGCAAGGAGTTTCTAGGTCAGTTCAAGGGCATGTCGGCAAATGACGATTTCCGAATGACGAATGACGAATCAGGACTGAAGCCGGCGGACGAGGGTGCGGAGAAGGCATCGCAGGCCGTCGCGACCGCGGCCCGGAAACTGCTCATCGTGTACGATGAGCTGGGCCGGCCCTGAGATGGAGTGACCTCGGATGTTCACCACCAAGACACAAAGACACGAAGGGTCTTCACAAGCCGTTCCGGCCCGGACTTGGTGCCTTGGTGTCTTTGTGGTTAAGTTCCCTGTCCGGGCATAATCATGAACTTCATACGCTTCGCACTGAAGAATCTTTTCGCCCACAAGACGCGAACCACCCTGACGCTGGGAAGCATGATTGTGGCCGTGGCGGTCCTGTTCACTCTCGTCTCATTCAACCGCGGCTATGAGAAAGCCCTCAAGACTCAATTGCAGGGCATGGGCATTCACATGATGGTCGTTCCGGTCGGGTGCCCCTACGAGGCCGCCTCGCTCATCCTGAAGGGCGGCAAGATTCCGAACTACCTGCCGGCCGAAGTGTTGCAGGAAGTCCAGGCAATGCCCGAGATTGACGTTGCCGCACCGATGTTCATGAGCGGCATCGTGCGCCCGGACGAGGGCCGGACCGACATCTACGTCGGGATTGACTCAAGCACCCTGCGGCTGAAGAACTGGTGGAAGCTGAAGGGCAAGTTCCCCGAGAAGCCGACCGACGTGATTCTCGGCCACGACGTGACGCTCATCGAGCTCTCGCACGTCGGCGACCAGATCTACGTCCCGGAAAAGGACCTGACGCTGGACGTGGTCGGCGAACTGGAGCCGACCGGTAACGAGGACGACGGATTCTTCTTCGTGCCGCTCGCGACCGCGCAGAAGATGTTCGACCAGCCGGACAGGCTGACCGGCATCTCTATCCGGCTGAAGAACCCGGACGACGCTCCGGTTGTAGCATCGCGGCTGGGCAAGATCAAGGGCGCGGAAGTGATTACCATGGGCGAATTGCTGGGCACGATGATGACCCTGATGGGCTCGGCCAAGTCGCTGCTGCTCTCCATCGTCATGATTATCATCGTCATCTCCGCGCTGGGCGTGCTGAACACGGTGCTGATGTCGGTGTTCGAGCGGACCAAGGAAATCGGTGTGATGCGGGCGACCGGTGCTTCTCAAGCCCACATCTTTGGGCTGGTCTGGATCGAGACCCTGATGCTCTCGCTGCTCGGTGGAATCGGCGGGCTCGGCATGGCCCTCGTCGGCTCACGGGCGCTTGAGAGTCTTGTGAAGAAGTTCCTCCCGCTCGCGCCCAAGGGCAGCGTGATTGCGCTGGAGCCGGGCAGCTTCCTTCTGATTATGGCGTTCGTGCTCGGCATCGCGGTCGTGGCCGGTTTCTACCCCGCGCTGCGGGCCGCAAGAGCAAAGCCGATTGAGGCGCTGAGAAGTGAGTAACAGAGTAGTGGTCAAGTGGTCTAGTGGTCGAGTGCAGGGGCGCGGCGCGTCCGTCTGCTTCCTCACTGGATCACTAGATCACTAGATCACTGGAGCACTTTCCCCATGATTTGGTTCAAGCTGTCATTCAAGAACCTGATTCGGCGTAAGACGCGCTCGACACTGACCGTGCTCGGTGTAGCCATTGCCATCGCTGTTCTCTATTCGTTGTTCCAGTTCCAGCAGGGCTACCAGGCCCGGCTCAAGGGCGAGCTCGGCGCACTGGGCGCGCACGTGATCGTCGTGCCCAAGGGCTGTCCGTACGAGGCCGCGACGATTGCTCTCCACGGCGGCAAGTGGCCGCGCTACATGGACGAGAGCCTGCTTGCCAAGGTGAAGGCAAACCCGGGCGTGGCTGAGGCCGCGGGCGTAATCATGGATGCGGTTTTCGCTCCCGGCGACAAGAACGTCATCCTGCTTGGGATTGACGAAGACTACATGAAGCTCAGGCCGGCCTGGCGCATCAGCGGTCACTGGTTTGCCGCCGATTCCGACGTCATAATGGGTTCTACCGCCGCGCAGGATGCCGGGGTCAAGACCGGTGACTACTGGGTGGTGCCGGAGAAGAACGTCCGGCTCCACGTTGCCGGCGTGCTCAGCCGCACCAACACGCAGGACGACGGGTTCGTATTCCTGCCACGCAAGACTCTGCAGAAGATTTCCGGGCTCGAAGGCAAGCTCGTGCTGATTCTCATCAAGGCGAGGCACGTGGACCAAACCGACGCGCTGGTCGCTTCGCTCAAGGCCAGCGAAGTGGACATGAACGTCTTCCCGCTATCCGAACTGCTCGGTACCATCAGTTCGCTGATGGCGAGCACCAAGGTGTTCGTCTCAGCCATCATACTGATTGCTGTCATCCTCGGCGGCGTCGGCGTCCTCAACACGGTGCTTATGGCGGTGTTCGAGAGGACCCGCGAGATCGGCATGATGAAGGCGATGGGCGGCTCACGCGGCGACGTATTCAAGCTGGTCTGGGCCGAGACAATCCTCACCACCGTGCTCGGCGGCCTGGCCGGCGTGGCCATTGCGCTCGTCTCATCGCGGCTCGTCGAGGCGATTATCCGCGGCATGATACCGTACGCGCCCAGAGGTTCGCTCATCGGGTTCTCGCTGCCGACTCTCTTGATGTGCGTCGGCCTGTCGCTCGTGCTCGGGCTGGTCGCGGGTTTCTACCCCGCGTTCCGGGCCGCGAGCGTGAAGCCGGTCGAAGCGATAAAGGCGGAGTGATGAAGAACAGGGGTCAAGGAGTCGAGGAATCAAGGAGTCTAGTGTCCGGCTTGAATCCTGGAATCCTGGAATCCTCGAATCCTGCGGTACAAGCCCGCGGCCTTACGCGAGTCTATCGGCGTGGCGCAGAGACTATCCACGCCTTGAAGGGCATCGGCCTCGACGTCAAGTGCGGAGAGTTCGTTGGGGTCGTCGGGCACTCGGGCGCGGGCAAGACCACGCTGCTCAATCTCATCGGCCTGATGGACCGGCCAACCGAAGGCAGCCTCCAAGTGCTGGGCACCGACGTCGCCCGACGTGGAGTTCGCCTCGACGCGCTCCGGCGCAAGAACATCGGGTTCGTGTTCCAGGAGTTCTATCTGATGCCGGCCCTGACCGCGACCGAAAACGTCCTGCTGCCCACAATGTGGGGCAAGGGAAATGGCGAGAACATGAGGGATAAAGAGATAAAGGGACAAAGGGATAGAGTGGGAGAGTCCGGACACTTGATCCCTCGATCCCTTGATCCCTCTATCCCTCGGGAGAGAGCAAAGCGACTTCTCGACCTCGTCGGTCTCGGCCACCGCATGACGCATAAACCTTCTGAGCTCTCCGGCGGCGAAATGCAGCGCGTCGCGGTGGCCCGGGCGCTTATCAACCGTCCGCGACTGCTGCTGGCCGACGAGCCGACCGGCAATCTGGATACTGCTATCCGCGATGGCATCTTTAACCTCCTTCAGGCCTTAAGCCGGGACTCCGGGCTGACGGTAATTGTGGCAACACATGACCTGAGTCTGGAGTCCCGGTTTACGCGGGTTATTCGATTGGAGGACGGGAATGTCGTCTAGCGCCGGAAAACTGGGACAGTCCCACGGAGCGCCTGCGTCCGACTCGGCGCGGTACAGTCCCCATTTTCCGGGCGTGGCCCGCGCGCCACTTCTCGTCGCGACTGATCTATGGCGTAGCTACCATCGGGGCAGCGAGACTATCCACGCGCTGGCCGGACTCAACCTGACCCTGGCGCCGGGCGAAATGATCTCGATTGTCGGCCGGAGCGGGTCGGGCAAAACTACGCTACTGAACCAGATCGGCTGCCTGGACCGGCCGTCAAAGGGAAGCCTGAAGATTGCCGGCACCGAGGTCACGGGTTTGAAGGAACAGGAACTGGTCCGGTTCCGGCGCGACCACATCGGGTTCATATTCCAGCTCTTCTACCTGATACCGACGCTGACGGTGGAGGAGAACATTCGGTTGCCGCTCATCTTCGCGCGCAAGCATGATGAAACGCGGGTAAGCGAGCTGATTGAGCGGGTCGGCCTGACCAAGTCGCGCCGGGCGCTGCCGAAGCAGCTTGACGGCGGGGACATGCAGCGGGTCGCTATCGCGCGCGCCCTCGTGAACCGGCCGCGGATACTGCTCGCGGACGAGCCGACCGGTAGGCTGGAGAAGAAGTCGCGCGGCGCGGTACTGGCGATCTTCCAGGAACTGGCGCGGGAAGGACTGGGCATCATCATGGCAACACACGACCCGGAGCTGGCGGCAGAGGCAGACAAGAAGATTGAGATTTCGGACGGAAGAATCGTAAGCGAAGAGTCTTACCACAAAGACACAAAGACACTATCGGAGAAGATAGAACGAAGTCAGAAGTCAGAAGCTAGAAGTCAGAATGCAGAAGTATGGATAGGAGAATCATGAAGTACATCACTCTAGGGCTAGCAGTGTTGATAGTCGCCGCGGTCGTTGTCGGCTGCGGCGCGAAGACGGCGGCCGGAGGGGCAAAGTCCAATGCCTACGGGAAGGCCATCCCTGCTGATATGGCCGTAACCACGGCCAAGGAAATCCTCACCAACGCTCAGGCGTGGGAAGGTAAGGATGTGCTCGTAGCCGGCAAGATAACGAGCGAATGCCCGTCCGGGGGCTGGGTGTGGGTGCAGGATTCAACCGGACTGATCTATGTCAACATGCATCCGACCAACGTGTTCATACCGCAGCACGTGCATGGCGGGGTGCGGGCGATGGGCAAGGTCGTGCTTGAGTCGGGCCAGGCCTCCGTAGTAGGAACCGGGCTCGAACTGAACTAGAAAGGAACCAATGAAACTCTTGCTTACAATCGGAATCACGCTGACGATGGCAGTCGGGGCAGCGTTTGCGCAGTGTGCCATGTGCCAGAACGGCTCAAGCTGTTTATCGATGTCGAGCCAAGGCGGGCTTGCCGGTCTGAAGCTCGTGAGCCTGAACGGCGACACGGTCAGGCTGTCCGAGCACATCGGCAAGATGCCGATGCTCATGGTCCTCGCCGGTACCGATGAGGCCTCGGGCAAGGCCGTGGACGTCGTGCAGGCGGCAGTCTCGTCCCAGGGCGACCAACAGCCGATGCTGGTGTACGTGCTCGCGGCCGGCACCAAGGCGACCAAGGCATTTGCGAAGGCGCACAATCTCACCGGCCTGGTGCTGGTTGACCAGAAGAAGACGGCGCTAGCAGCGGCCATGGTCGACACGATGCCCGTGGCGCTATTCATCGACCAGTCAGGTGCGTTCGTGAAGGCCGACGCGAAGCTCAGCGATGCAAGTGTAAATGATGGGATAATCGCAATGACGAAGAGCGAACCGATACTCAAGGACCCGGTCTGCGGCATGACCGTGGACAAGAAGACCGCGGCCGCGAGCTACGACTACCAGGGCAAGACCTACTACTTCTGCAGCGAGGCCTGCAAAGACAACTTCCTCAAAGCCCCGCAGAAGTACCTCTCCAAGTAGAAAATGGGGACCGTCCCGCCCAAATGGGGACTGTACCGCGCTGCTCGTTCCTACGGTGCCCCGGGCACGTCCGACGCAAGCGCTCCGTGGGACTGTCCCCATTTGGGCCTCTGAGGGACTGTCCCCAGTTTCGCCTGTACATCCCCGCGACGCGTCCCTCGCGTCGCTCCGTGGACGTGTCCCCTTGCACTGGAAAATAGGGACGCTACCGCGCCGCTCGTTCCAACGGTGCCCAGGGCACGTCCGACGCAGCCGCTCCGTGGGAGTGTCCCTCACTTTCCGGCCGTCACGTGGGCTTGTCCCCATGCGCTGATTGCGCACTGGCACATGACTCTGCAAGTCACTAGGCAAGCGACCTGCTGAGTCATCCGGCAAGTCAGTCGGCGAGTGACCTACCGAGTCACTCGGCGGGTCAATCCCCAAGTCACTCGGCAGGTAACTCCCCAACTGACTCATGAGGTCACTCCGCGTGTCAGTCGGTACGTGACTCGGTAGCTCAGTCGGTAAGTCACCTGCCGAATCACTCGCCGAGTCAGTCGGCAAGTCACTCGGTAAGTCAGTCCGCGAGTGACTCGGTGAGTCACTGGGGGAGTCACTGGGGGAGTCACTGGGGGAGTCACTCGGGGAGTGACCCGGGGAGTGACTCCAGGAGTGGAAGGTTGAGCAGCGCATCGAGTGGGCTATAGTCTTTAAAATCAATCTGTTATGGCTGTGGAACGCTCAAGCCAGCGGGCCAGAAACGCTGCAACTTCACGCTGTGGCGCGCAGGATGGAAAGGCCGGGCGAGCAGGCTGGCTGCTACGACCAAACGAGCCGCGCGTTCGGAGGCAAAGTGCAATCTCACGCGCGAGCATGGTACGCTGACCGACCCGCGTGACGGCAGAGCTCTCAGCAACAAGGCAGCGGCGACCCAGCTCTGCGCAGAATCCTGCAACATGCGAACCGACGCCAGCGCGCCCTGACGCCAACTGGAGGGTATCGTCTGGTTGTGTCCAGCAACTCGCGCCTGCGGCGCGAGCCGTCTTCGACATCGACGTACCGAAGTAGCTGCCAGTACGCAGTTCCTGCCCTCGTCCGGCCGCGCACATGCTTGACTATGGATAGCGCGACATTAACATTCTGACTCATGTTGGCGCATAGCGTTGGAGGCTTGCTATGGCAGTGAACGCGGCGGCCAAGGCAGACAAGAGCCAGGAGCGTTTCTATGACGCCCTGAGGGAGCTGTTCGTCGGCGCGAAGGTTGAGGGCCAGTCGGGATTCATCAACCTGATGCGGATCAAGTCGCGCTACTACACTGACGGCGTCTTCCCCAGGCTCCAGAAGGACATCGAAGCCGCGCTCAAGCCGTTTCCGGGCTTCAGGCAGGAACTGTTCGACAAGCTCTACGACTTCTTCCACCGCTACTTCAGCCCGAGCGGCTCAATCTACTTCCAGCACACCCCGGCCCACAAGAACATCTACGAGAAGGTCTACACCGATGACCGGGACGTTGTGCTCTTCTGGAAGACCCACATGCTCTACTACGTCAAGACCGACCGGCTGTTTGCCCTGTTTCGTTCGTCCGGAATACAGGGCCGAGACTGCAGAGACTTCAGCGCCTGCTTTCAGGTCTGATATCCATGCCCCTACCAACTCCTGTCGGTAAGCAGCTGGAGGTGCTCTATCTTCCGGCGACTGGTCACGTTGCTGTGCTAGGGACGGCAGGAAGTGGCAAGACGACGCTGGCAATACTCCGCGCAGTTCACCTTGCTGATGCCCAGACGGCTCACGGCGGAAGTACCCTGCTCGTCACCTTCAACAAGGCTCTTGTGGCATACCTGAAGTACCTGCACGGGGATTCAGTCCCAGGGGTAACGGTGGAGAACTACCACCAGTTCGCCCGGGGCTATCTCTCCTCGCGCGGCAAGCTGAGACCCAGAGCAATCTGTCCAGATGACGAGGCCCGCCTACGGCTGATTACTAACGCCATGTCCGTGGTCCAGCACGCGCAAGGCCGCGTTCCCCCGCTCGAAAGAAAGCCGGAGTTCTTCCTCGACGAGATCAAGTGGATTGAGCAACACGGACTCAAGTCCGACCGTGAGTATCGCAAGGCCGAGCGTGTTGGAAGAGCAGAGTCTCGAGTCGTCAAAGACCAACGAGCACTCATGTATCAAGTCTTCGAAGAGTATCGTAGGTTGCGCAAGAAGAGCGCGTGGGACTTTGACTGGGATGACCTTGCTACGGCCGTGTACGGGGAGCTGGTTGCAGATACTGGACCGCGACTCTACCGCCACATCGTGATCGACGAAGGACAGGACTTCTCACCCGAGATGATACGCTCCCTTGTGCGTGCCGTGCCAAACGACGGATCGGTCACCTTCTTCGGGGACGTTGCTCAGCAGATCTACGGGCACCGAATGACCTGGCGCTCGGCAGAGTTGAACATTAGGACGCCTTGGTACTTCACTCAGAACTATCGCAATACAAGGGAAATAGCCAGGCTGGGTCTGGCAATATGCCGCATGCCGTACTATGCCGGGCTGCCAGACATAGTCGAGCCCGTGGCCCCGCGAGCCGAAGGGCCGCCGCCGGCACTTGTGCGCTGCGAGTCTGCCGATGAGGAGATAAGTTTCGTGGCGCAACTCGCTCGAACTGCATCCACGAGGCAGAGCGTCGCAGTACTGGTCCGCGACCGCAAGGACGAGAGACGCATCGCGGCTAAGCTGCCAAACACGTCCATCAAGTTACACCGCGGGATGCCGCGATGGGTAGATGGACCTAGTGTCCAGCACGGAACGTACCACTCTGCGAAGGGGCTGGAGTTCGACATGGTCATAATGCCATTCTGCAGTTCGACCAGGCTGCCCGATCCTGCCAGCACTGAGGCCCTTGGGGTGGAAGACGCGCAGATACAGGACGGGAGACTGATATACGTCGGTGTGACCAGGGCACGAACAAACCTGGTAATAACGTACACCGGCTCAGCCACTGCATTGCTGCCTATGGACCGCAGCCTATACTTGGAGCAAGAAGCTGGACAGCTGTGATTTGATTAGAGCCGAGGCGCGGCGTCGAGGCATCACGAGGCTATGCCACTTCACACCGTCACGCAATCTGGCGCACATCGCGAATGACGATGTCGGCGTACTGTCCACGAAGAGGCTTAGAGAGGAAGAGAGGGCGTTGTTCAACCCAACCGATTTGAAGAGGCTAGACCGGCACGAGAACTACGTCTGCTGCTCGATACAATACCCAAACGCATGGTACCTTGACAAGGCCAAGGCCGATGAGCCGCTCTTCAAAGACTGGGTCGTGCTGCTTATTACGCCAGAACTGCTTTGGGAAAAGGAGACACTGTTCTGTCAGAGGAATGCTGCAGCCGGCCTCGGAGCGGGTGTTCAGGGCGGCTGCGAGGCGTTCAAGTCGATGTTCGCAGAATGCACGCGCGGAGCATACGGCAAGACATTCCGCCGATCCGCCAAGCAACTTCAGTCCTGCCCGACGGACCAACAGGCCGAAGTAATGATCATGGATGCCGTACCTCACGGAGCTATCATCGGAGTTGCTGTCGTCGATGAGACCCAAGCGCGGAATGAGGTGTCGAGATTACGGATCGCCAAGGTTAAGAGACAGTCGTTCAAGTTTGTCGTCGCCCCTACCTTGTTCGACAAGCACGAACTGGACAAATGCATCAAGAGCGGTACGCTTCCTCCAGAGCACCCATGGAAACTCGGCAGAAAATGATCGGCTCCGGAAAGCATCACAACGCCGGGTCAGAAGCGCCGGACAAGGCGGTGGGCGCCTTTCTGGGGGCAGCCGTCGGAGACGCACTGGGTTGGCCGTGTGAACGTCCAGATCGCACTCTGTCCGCAGACCGCGCACATGCCGGACTGGAGTTCTATCGTTGGCGTAGACGAGTCGGTACTCGATTCATGCGTTTTGAGGAGACCGTCGAACCAGGTGAATACAGCGATGATACGCAGCTACTGATCTGTACGGCCAGAAGCCTGCTTCGGGGCGCAGACTGGTTAGTATGCTTCACGCGTCGCGAACTCCCGATGTGGAGTATCTACGAACGCGGCGGGGGCGCGAGCCTCAAGCGAGCTGTTGCCGGGTGGACGTCTGGGAGACCCCCTTGGCTGGCCAAGACCGAGCAGTCCAAGAGTGACTACTTCAATGCGGGCGGAAATGGAGTGGCGATGCGGATCATGCCGCATGTACTCCGCCGGGCCTCGGACGAGAGTTACTTGAATACTGCGTCGGAGATAGTGGCCAACGGCGTGTGCACGCACGGCCATCCGCGAGCTCTAGTTGGAGCGCTAGCATACGGGTATGCAGTCCGTCAGGCCATCAGAACTCGTGGCACGCTCGCTTACGGCGCGCTTCTCCAGGATCTAATGGATAGCAGCTCGGCCTGGGCGCAAGAACCGGAGCACACCGACCACATCGCCGAGTGGCTTCGAGCCGCGCACGTCACGACAAGGGGCGAATACACGCGCATGTGGCACATGGCGGTCGACGAGCTATTTCACATGATCCGCCTTGGCTCCGAGGCGATGCGCAAGGGCCCACTGCCTATCGAGGAAGGATACCTGCGCGAGATCGGCTGCTTCGACCGCAGGATAAACGGCGCGGGCACAGTATCGGCTGCGGCAGCCGTGTTCCTCGCTTCACGTGCGGCGGCCCACCCTATTCACGGCCTGACCCAAGCGGCCTTCGCAAGCGGCACGGACACGGACACAATCGCTTCAATGACTGGCGCCCTACTAGGAGCCATACATGGAGTGGAGTGGATCAGCGATCTGGCAACTCATGTCCAAGATTCGGACTACATAGTCAAACTGGCACGGATGACAGCGGGAGGACCTGACGCGCCACGCCCAACGCCATGCAGTAAAGACGTCGGGACTGCCGCCATCACTGCATTCTTGCGTACGCTTGCTCGCACCGAGCCCGATTCCAGCATTAGCATGCCGGACGGCGGTAGGGCCCTCGTGCTCAAGAGGGAAAGCACGCCCAACAAGTCGGGTTCGTTGGCATCGGCCGTCTGGAAGCTGAGGACGGAGGACGACCAGACTATCTACGTCAGGCGGTTCTTTCGGGTCCCCGCGACTGGGTCCATGCATTCTGCGGTTCCGGACGAAGCGGCTCCAAGGACCGTCCTGCAGTCAGGCGACATAAGCATCGGGGCTAGGCTGCGTGTACAAGATCTATCCAGCACTGCGCGCTTCTACGAACATCTGCTAGAGCTACCAGCCAGGCGGTTATCAGACAGGCACGTAGTGATCGGCGACGTTTTGCTGCTTGAGGAGGAGACGAACTGGAGTCCACGGATGCAGCGCGAGCTATTTCACTCGGGAATGGTCATGAATCTGACGTTCCGTGTTCCTGAGGTGGAGCAGTATGTGATGAGGGCCACAAGAGCCGGAGCCCGCATCGATTCGGAGTCAGTGCTTGAGTCAGGCACCCGCTATTACGTTTGCCGGGACCCCGACGGCAACGTGTTTGAATTGTGGGAGGCCGAACCAACTAGCAGGGTCGCCGAACATCCCACTCGCCCACGTCGGCAGAACGCGAGCAGCAGTTGAGAGACCGTGCCCAATGGCAAGGACGCGCGGAGTTACGGAGGCTCCCCAACGCCGATGAACCTGGGATTCGTCAAAGCGCCGATGGAGGCTCGAAACATGGGGAGTGTCCCTTTCTTGCCGAACATGAGAGTAGGGGTATGATTGACGTGTGCGTGCGCCGTGGCGTACACTGGCGACTGACCGCAGGAACGCGGCGCTTGCCGTCTGCATATGGTTTGTATCTAACAAGGCCCGTCAGAAAGGAGTCAAGATGGAACCGATCAAGACTGAATGGGGAGAGGTAGTCAACCTTGGACAGACTAAAGAGTTTAGCTGCTCGCTCCTGCGCGTGATGCCAGGTCAGAAGATCCCCAAGCACTATCACAAGAGAATGAGAGAGATCGAGGTCGTCGTAGGCGGTGAGGCCTTGGTCAATGGCGTGAAGAGGTCAAAGGACAGCTGCATTGTGTGGGAGACGGGGCAGCCACACGAGTATGTCAATACTGCGAGTCAGACGTTAGAGGTCATATGCCTGGTCTGGCCGCCGTACGATCCGGCTGACGAGATTCCAGTCTAGAAGCCAAGCTCTCGGCTTGGCTCAATAGAGAGATGCCGAACGTGTCCGTGCCGGCCACGGTCAAGTACCCCTTTGCGGCTCGGGAGAGGATCGCTCGCAGGTGTCGAGATCTGCAGCTCAAATCGGGAGGATGGCCCACTAATCTGCCGCAAGACAATGAGAGCTGCATCTGGACTACAGCAGATGTGCTGCTATCACTTACCTTGGCACGAGCCCCGATCGCCGACTCGGCCGGCGCCGTTCAGTACATTCTGACGCATGAGCGATATGAGGATTGCTGGACGGATGGGAACCTCTTTCCCAAGCCTCGCATCAGCATCGGCAACACGGCCCTTGCCGCGCACGCACTCGTGCTTGCCGGCAACGTGAGTGATGCCGAGGCACCATTGACAAGACTCCAGCAGGTCAGGAATCCTGACGGTGGGTGGGGCGTCATGCCGGGAGACATGGTGAGCAGAGTAAGGACCTCATTCTATGCGCTCATGGCTCTGCTAGACTGCCTGCGGAGCACCCACGCACCATCAGTTGTGGACCGATCTCTACTCCAAGCCAGCTTAGACTGGCTCTGTACTTGTCGGACGGGCACGAATGGGTTTGGTCGCAACGTTGGCGACCCGTCTGATGACGTGTCCTGTACTGCCATGGCACTGACGGCGCTCGTTTCCGCCGTGGCCGCTGGATTCCACGTCAGGGCCGGAATCATCAGTGATGGGTTCGAGAAGCTGAGACACTGCGGCAGAGACGGAACGTGGATGCCGACCCAGGAGACATTCGTTGGGCACATAGACGGTTACGGCCCGTTCATAGTGCCTATCCGTAGCAGTGGGAGTCCCAGGGTGTTCATAGCGTACGCGCTAGCAGTGATGAATGGCATGGTCAACATTATTGACGCACCCTTCGCTCAACTGCTAGCGGAGCTAGATAGCCGCTGCTATGACGGGCTCTACCATCTTCCCCTTGGGCCTGAGGACGTACGCGTGTGGGAAGCACCGTACTGGCTTGTTGGTCTGAGGTACTTCGAAGATGTTGTGCTGAAGGAACTGGAGCAGGGCGTGCTGCTTTCCTCCGCCGGATGGGACAACGAGTACAGCGGGACGTTCAAGCAACTGCAGCAAGTCTCGAAGGACAAGGCGCGGCTGGAGGCCAAATACCAGCGTGCCATGCGCACTACACGCTTGTCCATCATCTTGGCCGCCGTCATGGTCATTGCTGTGGTTGCGTTGTATGCTGTCCGTTATTGGGCTGCACTCGTGAAGTGGTTCTCGGTGCTGCCGGAGTTGGACAAAGTCCTAATAGGCGCAGTGTTGGCGCTTGTGTTAGAAGAACTGTACAAGGGGTATCTGCGAAAAGGAATCACCAAGTTAGTACGTGGCAAGAAGCAAGGACCTCACGACACGGGTCACGGGCGGGCGTGAATTATGGCTCTGGGACAACCTGAGTGCGGACGAAGTGACCGAGAACTACGCAATATGCTGCATGACGTAGTCCAGGCGAATTCAGTGCTCCATTCGAGGGCGCCGTTCAGGAGCGAGAGACCATTCCCGACGACGCTCGTTGTACCAACCTACTTGGAAGGACGATTCCGAGAGTGCTTCAGTTTCATACCGTGGACCAGTGGCTGCAGTTGGTATCACAAGAGCGGCTGTTTCTTCTGTGGATTCTGCTCTGCGAAGAAGCATCGGGGTGGCGTCTCAACCGCTATGCTGAAGGAGCAGGTCGACGCGGCGTTCAGTGGTGGTCAGATCGGAAGGTACGAAGTAGTCGCCTTCTACCCCTGCTCACTATGGGACTTGGCAGAAGTGCCTCGGGAGGTCAGGTTGTACGTTTATGACCGCATTCGTGCCCTCGACGCTGCCAAGTACATTATCCTCGAATCAAGACCCGAGTTCATTACTGAAGAAGGGCTGTCCGAGTTGCGCGCATGCCTGCCAAAGCAGGAGCTTGTGGTTTTCCAGGGCCTTGAGACTGCGAATGATGGCGTTCGCGGATTCTGTGCGAACAAGGGCTACACCTTTGCGGAATTCTCCGCGAAGGTCCAGATGTTGCATGACTTCAGGATCATGGCGGGAGCGCAGTTGATGTTGAAGCTCCCCTTCCTAACCGAGGCCGAAGGAGTGGCAGACGCAGTGAATTCGATCCGGACGTGCTCCAAGCTGGGGATAGACGCCATGGTACTACAGGGCACGGTCGTGTGTGAGCACACTGTGACGAAGCTACTGCACCTCAAGGGGCGTTTCCGGCCGCCTTGGCTCTGGAGCATTGTGGAAGTACTGAAGCGCGTTGAGGAAGTGCACCGCAACAAGGTCGTCGTGGAGGGTTTCACACTCGACTCGCTCAACATCGAGTACGCTCACAACTGCGAGAAATGTTCTCCGCGTGTGATGGCCGACTTAGCGCTATTCAACCGGACTAGGGACCTTGGTTTGTTCGACCTCACACGATGCTCGTGCATGGACGACTGGCGGAGAGCCATTGATGGTCCGTCAATGCCTTTGATGTCTAGATTACGCGATGACTACGCGTCCGTTGTGTCTATGCTAGCCGAGTCCTGACGAGATCTGACATGAGAATCGCGGCCGTTGCCGACCTACCCTCTCGCTACGGTCGGTTCCAAGTCATCGCTTTCGTGGACAGCCACGGGGAATCGGCGCATGCTGCATTCGTGCACGGAGAGGTGAGCGGGTCGGAAGACGTGTTGGTCCGACTTCACTCCGAGTGCCTGACGGGTGACGTCGCTGGCTCGCTGCGTTGCGACTGCAGGGATCAACTGGAAAGCTCTCTCAAACAGGTCGGGCAGTCCGAGCGTGGAGTCGTGCTCTACTTGCGTCAGGAGGGAAGGGGGATAGGGTTTGCAAACAAGATACGCGCCTATGCTCTTCAGGACAAAGGGATGGACACCGTGCTGGCGAATGAGGCCCTGGGATTTCGGGACGACGAACGAGAGTATGAGACTGCCTCCCTAATGCTGAATGTGCTTGGCGTGAGGTCGATTCGGCTACTGACGAACAATCCGCGCAAGATGGAGGGTCTGGCTAAGTATGGCGTTAAGATTGCCGAGCGTGTCCCTCTCATTGTCCGACGCACCGAGCACAGCGAGTTCTATCTCGACACGAAGGGCCGAAAGTCCGGGCACATCCTCGACGGATAATTCAGGGGACGCAACAAGAGATTCTTGGCGCAACGTCATTCCAGATCGTAGACGACAGCGCGAGCTGCCAGCGGCAGCCGCAGTCAGCAGAGAGCAGTTAGGGAGTTAGGCGCGGCCAAGGGCCGCGAGTGTCCGGTTACCAGTTGCCATTGTCCAGTGCGGGCCTCCGCTTTTGGTTCCCCGGTCTCGCGCAGCTTCTATGAGGGCTGGGACTCGAATCGGCCGAATGTCGCCAACTTCATCAACATCGGGGTCGGTACGGACGCCCGGAAGTGGTGCCTGCGGCACTGCTTCGCATCATCCTGCAGTTGGTCGGCCGGGGCGTGAGGATTGAGCCGCTTGAGGGCAGATGCCAGCGGCTGAAGTTCCTCAACAACGCCGGGCCAACGTCCAGACGTTCTGCTACAACCGCGACGCGGCACAGTCGGACGAACTGCATCGCCGGTTCTGGGTCGTCTCACTGCGGAGGTGCTGCAGCAGGTCGGCGCGTAGCGCCCATCGGTATCCTACTGCGGACACGGCGGTAGCGGGTGTGGTCGCAGCCGCTGACCAGTCTCAGCGGCGGCGGGAGATGAAGAGGAGGGTGGCGGCGGAGTCGCGGGCGCGGAGGGTCATGAGCACGAGTTCCCAAAGGACACTTGCGAGGTAGAGCGGGACGAAGAAGCCGAAGTAGTGGGATTGGTAGTAGCTGACGACTTCTTGCTCGACCTCAAAGCCGTGTTCTTCGAGTAGCCGGCGGAAGGCCGAGGAGTAGCAGTGGTCGTACCAGGTGTGGAAGCGTTGAGTGCCTGCCGTTTCCGGATGGAGGCCGTGGACGAGCCGCTGTTTGAGCCGGTCGGGCAGGAGGCGGCTGGCGACGGCGAATGGGGCGTTGCGGCCCGGAAAGAGATTTATGAACCAGCCGCCGGGTTTGAGCACGCGAAGGGCCTCGTCCATGAAGTGAGCCGTATCGGGCAGGTGTTCGAGTACGTGTTTGGAGGTGACGATAGCCACTTCTCCGTCCGCGAAGGGGAGATGTGAGGCGATGTCGGCCACGCGCCATTCGTCGGCTTCGATGTTGCGGCGCAGGTCCTCGTCGGTCACGTCAACCGCGATGATGCGAAGCCCGGCCGGCTTGTACTCCGCGTATGGGCAGAGTCGGCCGCCGCCGGCGTCCACGATGATTGACCCGGCGGGCAGGGCCTTCATCTTCTCGCCGACCGTGCGCTCGTAGAGGAGGGAGATGTCGAGCCGGCGCTGGGGCAGGCGACGTTCGATTGCGGCGCAGATGCGGCGATTCAGGCGGACGAAGGCACGGAGCACGGAGTATTCTAACACAAAGACACAAAGACACGAAGAGAAGATGACCGCCAAGGAGGCAAAGCGTCGGGGCCGGATAGTCCAGAATTCAGAGTCCAGAGACCAGAGTGCAGAATTGCGGACTCGGAGCGGAAGTGAGAACCACGGATTAACACGGATGAACACAGATACCGAGGAACCGAGTCGGTCATCTTACCACAAAGACACAAAGACACGAAGTAGAAGTGAGAACCGCCAAGGACGCCAAGCGTCGGGGCCGGATAATCCAGAATTCAGAATCCAGAGACCAGAATGCAGAATTGCGGAATCGGAGCGGAAGTGAGAACCACGGATTAACACGGATGAACACTGATACCGAGGAACCGAGTCGGTCATCTTACCACAAAGACACAAAGACACGAAGCAGAAGTGAGAACCGCCAAGGACGCAAAGCGTCGGGGCCGGATAATCCAGAATTCAGAGTCCAGAGACCAGAGTGCAGAATTGCGGACACGGAGCGGAATCGAGAACCACGGATTAACACGGATGAACACAGATGTGGGAGAGCGGATTGGACTTGGTTCCTGGCTGGAATTCTGGATTCTTGTCTCTGAATTCTGACTTCTGAATTGTCTGGGTCGGCTGTCATGGTTTGACGGTGGCCGTTTCAGGCGTAGAATTAGCAGGTGAAAGAGAAACTGCCGGAGATCGGCAAGATCTCCCAGCAGGTCTTTGAAGAGCTGATTTACCCGCGGCTGGGCGCGAAGAGCCGGAATGTGCTCGTCGGCCCGATGCACGGCGTGGACACCGGCATCATCCGCGTCGGGAACCGCGCGCTGGCGCTTACGACCGACCCGGTCTTCATCGTCCCGGAATACGGCTGGGAGCGCGCCGCCTGGTTCGCCATCCACATTCTTCTGTCGGACGTCGTCACCAGCGGGCTCGCGCCGCGGTATCTGGCGATCGACTTCAACCTGCCGATGGACATCACCGAGAGCCAGCTAGAAGTCGTCTGGAAGACGATTCACAGCGAGTGCAGGCGATATGGGGTGACGATTGTTACCGGCCACACCGCGCGGTACGGGAACTGCGGGTACCCGATGGTCGGCGGCGCGACCGTCGTGGCCGAGGGCGGGCTCGGGGATTACGTCGCACCCAGCTTCGTCCGACCCGGCGACGCCATCATCGTCACCAAGGGTCCGGCCATCGAGGCATCAGGGATCTTCGCGGCGATGTTCCCGGAGCGACTCAAGGAGAAGTTCGGGACCGCATTTGCGCAGAAGGCGGAGAAGCTCTTCTGGAAGATGTCGGTGGTCGAGGACGCGCTTGTCGCGAAGAGCGTGGGCGTGCGTGCGAAGGGCGTGACCGCGATGCACGACGCGACCGAGTGCGGGCTCTGGGGCGGGCTGTACGAGATGGCCCAGGCCGGCAGATTCGGCGTGCGGGTTGTCAAAGAGGCGATTCCGGTGATGCCATGCGTGAAGGAGATCTGCGACCTCTACGGCATCGACCCTTACAAGTCTATCAGTGAGGGTACGCTCATCGTGATGTGTCGGCCGAACAAGGCCGAAGCCGTGTTGACCGCGCTGCGGCGGAGACAGATTCCATGCGCGGCAGTGGGTGAAGTTACCCGCCGGGGCATGATTCTGGTTGAGGACGGCAAAGAGAAGAAGCTCGTTCACCCGGTGGTGGACCCATTCTGGCCGGCGTACTTCAGCGCCATCAAGGCGCAAGTCCCAAGGACAAGAGCCAAATGACAAATGAGGAAGGGAAGCTCGCCGAGGCCGTGGCGATGCTGGAGGGCTGTCGGGAGTTCAGCGCGCTGGTGCCGGAGGTGCGGGTGAACATCGTGTACGCGCCGGAGGGCGCGACCGACGCAAGCAGCGTCCTCGGGGTCGACGGACGGATTACCGTCGTCGCCGGCATGCCGAAGGCGGCGGGGCCGATTCGCGCCGGAGTGTCCGACCACATGGCACGGCTGGTGGTCGCGACCGGCCGTCACGACCCGACCATTCGGGCCGGGCTCAATTTCCGCTGGAACGAGATGATATCGAGTTACGTGCAGGGGTACTGCGCTGCCAACGGGGTAGCATTCGGCAGTATCGATCGGACGGTCGAACCCAGGGAGCTGATCGGCAAGGACAAGGGTTCGATCCCATGGAAGGTCAACCATCTGGTCAAGACCTGCGGCAAGGTGCCGCCGGTCTTTTATGAGTCACGCGGCTGGGGCAAGGAGCCGCTTTTCTTCCTCGTAGGCCCGGACCCGACCGGAGTCGCAAGCAGAGCAATCGAAATCGCGAAGGGGCTGGCATCATGAGCAAAGTGGGACCGCGAAAACTGGCCGCAGTCTGTTATGACCATATCGGCGGCGCACTTGGCGAGAGCCTGTACGACGCCTTGGTGCGCAAGGCGTGGCTGAGTGCCGACAGCGGCGCGCTGCGAGTGACCCCAAAGGGGCGAAGGGAACTGGGCGCGCTCGGAGTTCCCGTCGAGGAACTCGACGTGAGCGGGCGCAAGCCGGTCAACGCCTGCGTTGAGCGTCACGCCGGGATGTTCTATGCGCACATCGGTTCTCAACTGGGCTCGCTTATCGCCGCGGCGCTGGTCGAGCAGGGCTGGCTGGAAAGGTCGGGCCGCGAGTTCCATATCACGCCGGTGGGGCGGCGCGGGCTGCGCAAGCTCGGAGTCAAGCTCACGACCTAGCACGGCCGCCCGATTCTCCGTAGAGATACAGTAGTCTTCCAGTAGAACGGCTGGGCCGCGGCTGAGATCGCGCTCGCCGCCTCGTGCTTCTCAACAACAGCCAGCCGGGCATGAAACTTGCAGTCCTGGTGTCAATGAAGTTGAAGGAGAAGTCCATGAACAACACAGGACACGGGTCGGTCGTGAGCCCGGAACTAGTCGTGATGGCCGCGGGCGTCGTCACTGCCAGTGACGACCTCGCCCCGGAGACAATCGGTGACCTCATGCTTACCCGGTTGTCGCACGCTCAATCGGGATTCAGCGACCCGGTTCGGAGCTACATTTCGGCTTGCCAGGGGACAACCGAAGCCGGACGTTGAACGGATTGACTGGAGGAGGGGCGATGGACAACAAGATGCGTATGTTCGCGGCAAGCCCGGTTCTTTTCGCGGGAGCTCTATGCGCACTATTCGCTACGGCCGTGTATGCGGTTGAGCCTGCCGGCGACTTCACGTTCGTGCAACTCTCGGACATCCATTGGGGTTTCAGCGGTCCGACCGTGAACCCCGATGCGCGCGGCACGCTGGCGAAGACCATCGCCCTCGTGAACAGCCTGAATCCCCAGCCGGACTTCATCGTTTGCACCGGCGACCTTACCCACACTACGAATGACCCGGCCGAACGCAGGCGACGGATGACTGAGCTGCGGGAGCAATTGAAGGCCCTGAAGGTGAAGGACATTCGATTCCTCCCGGGCGAGCACGACGCAGCGCTGGACACCGGGGCAGCGTATAAGGAGATCTTCGGCCCGACACACTACACGTTCGACCACAAGGGCATTCACTTCATCGTCCTGGACAACTGTTCAGACCCGCTGGGTCAGCTCGGCGATGCCCAGTTGCGCTGGCTGGCAGATGACCTGAAGAAGCAGGACACGGCCACGGCTCGTCTGGTGGTCTTTACCCACCGACCGCTCTTCGACCTGTACCCGGACTGGGACTGGTTGACACGCGATGCTTCCAAAGCGACCGACTTGCTGGCCCCCTACAAGAACGTGGCGGTTTTCTACGGCCACATCCATCAAGAGAACGTCCACGTGGACGGCAACATAACGCAATACGCCGCCCCGGGTTTGATGTACCCGCTGCCGGCGCCGGGCTCGCAGCCGAAGAAGGCCCCGATGCCGTGGGATTCGATGCAGCCATATCGCGGTCTCGGGTTCAGGGCAGTCAAAGTGCAGAGCGCGCCGTCGGGCTACGTCATGACCCAGTACGCGGCGGACCAGATGACTCCGGTGGTGAACATCACCGCGAAGAAGTTCGCCTTCGAGCCGAATCAGATAACGCTCCGGTCCGGTACGCCGGCCATCATCGAGCTTACGTCGCTCGACCGCCAGCATGGGTTCAGCTGTCCGGGGCTGGGGATTCGCGTTGATGTGAACCCGGGCGTCATCACCCGGGTGCTTGTGAGCCCGGCCAAGCCGGGCTCGTATCCCTTCCACTGCGATGTCTTCTGTGGTGAAGGGCACGGTGACATGATGGGGACTATCATCGTCAAGTAATCTGATTGCGCCGGTGTAACATCTCAGGATACGCGGGAGGGTTTGCTACGCCGGATGGTACGGCCCGACTGTGCGAGGGGTGAGCGGCGGAGATTGAGAACGGGCCGCGCCGAGGGGCGCGGCCTTCTCGTAGGTAGCCGGTCCGTCAGCTGACGCTAGAGGCGCGCCGGTCTGCGCCGAGGCTTCGCCCGGTTGCCCTCCGGTTCTATATCTCGCGTTTCCACCATCAGCATGACGGTTTTCTTAGGAGCCCGCGGCCGATGCGGGACCTTCATTGGGATTACTACGCCCTGGCCGGGGCCGAGCTCGATTGTTCGGGCCTTGAGGTCGATCAGGAGCCGGCCTTCGAGCACGAAGAAGAACTCGTCTTCGCGGTCGTGCTTGTGCCAGTGGAACCGGCCTTGGACGATGCCCAGCCTGACTACGCTGTCGTTCACCCGCACCAGGGTCTGGTTGAACCATTTCTTCCTGCACGTTGCGACAATCGCCGGCACATCTACAATCTCAAGATGGCCGTGCTTGATGCCGGTATCGATGCTGTACTTCATGGCCTGCGGCTTACAGCTAACGGCTTACGGCTCACAGCTTTCAATGAGAGCGCCTAATACATGACATTTCAGCCTCCTCACCCCCAACCCTCTCCTCAACGAGGAGAGGGAGCGGAAAGTTCCCTCTCCCTTGAACGGGAGAGGGTAAGGGTGAGGGTGAAGTGACAGGTAATTCATGCCCGGAGTAATAAGTGTCAGCTCGCATTTCCCGATTGTCAAGAACTGTCGGCCACGCTTGACCGTTCTGTCCGGACGCGGGATAATCAACGCGAGTGAACCAGAGTCAAGCGAGATTCCGCACGATATCCGTGTGCTTGGTCGGACTGACGGTGGTTATCGCGTGCCTTGCCGGCTGCAAGAAACCTTACCCATTCCTCGCTGACCGCTACGTGAAGATCCCCTCCGACGCCGTGAAGGGCACGCCCGCGAACGACCCGTATCCGCCTTACACGGTTTCGGCCGAATGGGAGTCGCCGGTGCCGATGCCGGGCCCGGTGAACACTGCAGGCGCCGAGGACTCGCCATTCATTACGCCCGACGGTAAGGAGTTCTACTTCTTCTTTACTCCCGACGTTCGGGTACCAGTCGAGAAGCAGCTACTCGACAGCGTGACCGGTATCTGGTCGTGCCGGCTGGAAGGCGGGAACTGGACCGAGCCGGAGCGAGTTATCCTGAATGACGACGTCGCGATGGACGGGTGTGAAGATGTCTTCGGCGACACCATGTGGTTCGCGTCGGCGCGCACCGGCAACTACGGTGAGCTGGACTGGTACGTTGCAACCCGCCGCAACGGCGTGTGGGAGAACTGGCGAAACGCCGGCCGGCAGGTGAACGAGACGCTCAAGTTCGGGGAATTACATCTGAGTTCGGACCATCAGACGATGTACTTCGGCAAGGCAGGCCAGTACGGCGGGCTCGACCTCTTCAAGTCGGAGCGAACCGCATCCGGCTGGGGCGCGCCCGAGAACCTCGGCCCAAACGTGAACGGCCCGAAGGATGAGAGCCAGCCCTTTCTTTCCTCGGACATGAATGAGCTTTTCTTCACCGGCTGGAATGATACGATAATGGGGCCGTGTGTGTACCGCTGCAAGCTGGACAGCAGCGGGAACTGGGGTAGGGCCGAGCTGATTGCGGCCCGGTTTGCCGGCGAGCCGACCCTGGATGACTCGGGCAACCTGTACTTCACGCACCACTACTACACCGGCGGCGATAGCAGTAGAATGTTGGAGGCAGACATCTACCTCTGCCGCAAGAAGCTGCGGCAGAGGTAATGACGAAGTACGAATGTCGAATGACGAATGACGGAGAAGAAAGGAAGCAGCAGATGAACTGCAGAACAATAATGGCCGTGACTATCAGCAAGCGAACAGCGGAGGCGGTCAAGGTGCAGGAGGTGCTGACCAAGCACGGCTGCATCGTCAACCTGCGGGTCGGGCTGCACGAGGCGGGCGACGTCTGCGCGGACGCCGGGCTTGTGCTTCTCAACCTCTGCGGCACCGACAAGGAAGTCGCGGCCCTCAAGACCGAACTGAACAAGATAAGGGGCGTGAAGGCCAAGACGATGAAGGTGTAAGACACAAAGAGGAAGGGATGAAAACAGGAAGGGCTGAATCGCCAAAAGTCGGAGTTCGGATTTCATCCCTTCCGCTTTCTTCTCGGTGTCCTTGTGTCCTGGTGGTTGAATTCGGGTTCTGGCATCAGAAGGAGGCGGCATGAATGTGATTGACGCAATCAACACCCGGCGTGCGTATCGGTCACTCGCGCCAGTCGAGATAGCCGAGGAACTGATACGTGACCTCGCACGGTGCGCACAGCTTGCGCCAACCTGCAATAACAACCAGCCGGCGCGGTTCGTCTTCGTCTGCGATCCGCAGATGCTCGAGAAGATGAAGCCGGTCTTCAGCCGGGGCAACGTCTGGTGCCATGCTGACTCGATGGTGGTTGCGGTTCTGGCCGAAAAGGACGCGGACTGCGTCATCAAGGACCGTCTCTACTACCTGTTCGACACCGGGATGCAGACCGCCTTCCTTATACTGCGGGCGACTGAACTCGGCTTGGTGGCGCACCCGATCGCGGGCTACAATCCAGATGCCGTGCGTGATGCGCTTGGGATACCGCCGCAGTTCGAGGTCGTGACGCTCGTGAACGTGGGAAAGCACGCGGACGCCATCAGCCCGGTGCTCTCGCCGAAGCAGGTTGAGCAGGAACACACGCGTCCTGAGCGGCTGCCGCTCGAACAAGTCGCGTTCTTTAACCATTACACGGCCCCGGTTCCAAGGGAGGACCCCACATGATTCAACTGCGGAAGCTGCACCTGCTCATCGGGTTCATACTGGTGCCATTCCTGTTCATCCAGGCAGTCACCGGGTTTATGCAGGTGCTTGGGATGTTCCCGTCGCTGGTTGTCCGTCTCCACTCATGGGTTATTGTCTTCCGTTCCTTTGGCCTTCTCGTAGCAACGGGTCTAGCGTTCCTGGCAGTCACCGGCTGCATCCTGTACCTGTCGCAGCGCAGCCAGCAGGCGAAGAGGAAGGCTAAGGCGAAGGCTGCCGCGGCCGCTTCCAAACCGCTACCTTCCGCGTGAGTTTGACCCGTCGCGGCTGGTGCGTAGACTGGTGGCGTCCACGGTGTCGGCAGTGAACCAGACCACTGGAGAGCTGTCGGCAGCAAGGTCAACCGTGGAACTGGTGGAGCAGAATTCTGAAGGTGAGTATCAGAACAGAGGAGAATCGGATGAGAGCTTTGACGGGAGTGATGCTGGCTGCGGTCGCGGTGATGGCGTTCGCTAAGGGCGGGACCACGCCGGCCGCGGGTTTGCCGGAGATGACGAACCTTGAGCACGGTACGATGTCCTTCTGGCACGATGTGAAGTTCACGCCGGACACGACCGACCCGACCGGCAAGCGCGGCACCTGGTCCGGCTGGTTCCACCAGGATGTCGTGGATGCGTCCAAGCTGAAGGACGGCATTATCCGCGGCAAGATTGACGGTCAATGGATGGACCTGAAGGTGGAAAGCCTGCCTGATGACTTCTGCAAGTGGAACTTCGGGAAGCGGCAGGAGCAGCTCGTTACGATCAAGAAGATGATGGCCGCGCCCGAGGGCTCGATGGGCGCAATGATGCAGCCGGAGATCTCCGGGCCGCACAATGCCATGGTTGCAAGCCACGGGATGAAGCGGAAGGACTCGGACTTCGACATCAACAACGCAGTCAAAGGCACGGGCTGGCTGCCCAAGCCGGAGAAGCTGCCGGAGATGATCTCGCTCCTGAAGCAGACCTGGAACGACTCAATGGACAAGAAGCTGGTCCTGCTCGAGAGCCTCTATACAAAGGCGACGGACGTCTTCGACCGCACCAAGCAGGCGTCGCTGGAGCTCTATGCTCAGCCGAACTTCGAGACCCACACTTTCCTTAATCAGATGACTGACCCGGGCGTGTCGGTCGTGTACCTCGACCTGCCGAAGTCGTACGAACTGCGCTGCGTCGCCCAGATGCTCGACCCCGACGACCCGGGCCTGTCTGCCTACGAGAAGCAGGTCGTCGAGTACATCAACCTTATTCACGACTACTTCCACGGTCAGTCGCCGCGCCGGTCCATCGGCGTCATCTACCATGTGGTACAGGTCTTTGACAACTCGCCGGGCCGGATGCGCGGCCAGAGGGTCGTGCCGCAGCTGCCGTAGCCGATGTGGCGGGGCAGCCCGGAGTTGAACCACAAAGACACCAAGGCGGAGCGAAGGAAGAAGGCCCGAGTGATTAGTCATCAGTTCTCCTGTTCCGGCGCGTCCCATCTCATTCTTTCCTCTTTGTGGCTTTGTGGTAAGCTCCCTCCGTGGTTTTCCGCGCAGGCGGGCCGGGTTGACATCTTCCGGCCCGTAACTATCCTAAACTGAATGCCAGGCAACACTCTTCCCCAGGAAGCGCATGAGGCTCTGCCCGTACCCGACGACGTACTGGTGCGGCGGATTCAGGCCGGAAACACCGAAGAGTTCGATGAGCTGGTGCGCCGCTACGAGCGGAAGGTCTACAACATCACCTACCGCCTGATGGGTAACGAGCAGGACGCGAGCGAGGCGCTGCAGGACGCCTTCCTGCGCGCGTACCGGTTCATCGGCAGGTTCCAGTTCAAGTCGTCCTTTTTCACCTGGCTGTACCGGATTGCGACCAACGTCAGTCTGAGCAAGCTGCGCAAGCGGGAGAAGATAGATACGGTGTCCATTGACCAGCCGGTCAATGAGGCCGGAGACCTGCCGTTCGAGATACCGGACCTGAAGTACGGCCCGGAGAAATTGATGAAGCAGCGCGAACTCCGTGACGCGATTCAGAAGTCGGTCGAGGAATTACCCGAAGACTACCGCTCGGTCGTGGTCCTTCGTGACCTCGAAGGGTTGAGCAACGAGGAAGTGAGCAACGTCCTGCACCTGTCGGTGGCGGCGGTGAAGTCGCGCCTGCACCGCGGCAGGCTGGTGCTGAGAGAGAAGCTGGCAGGCTACCACGATGAAGTCGCAACGGCAGCTCGCCCGGCTGGTGTTGAGAAGGTAGCTGAAGAACCGTCTGTAAAGGAGCGCGCATGAGGAAACGCAAGAAGACAACTAACGAGCGCCGCGAGTGCACCAAAGGCCACGAACTGATTGCCGAGTACGTACTCGGAAGGATGGACACCGAACCAACCAGCGATGAGTTGCGGCTGCACGTCAAATCATGCACGAACTGCAAGCGATTGCTCCTTAGGCTTGAGCCTCTCGTGCCGCGAAGCCTTGAGCCTCAAGTGCGCTTCCGGGTCAGACCCGACCGCGAGATGCCGGTGGCGGTCGGCGAGGAATTCGCGTTGTCTCCTTTGCGAGAGCAAGGCACGGAATGCCGAGAGTGCACCGAAGTCCACGCACTGATTGCCGAGTACGTCAGCGGCGAACCGAACGAAGGGTTTCCCCTGGAGCTTCTTCTACACCTTCTGTCATGTCCAAACTGCGATTGGCTTATGCCGGTACTAGTACAAGTCGTTCGTACCGGCACGTTACCAACATCCCGAGAGATGCCGATGGAGGTCCGCCGGGATCTCTGGATCAAGATCCGGGGCGAGCTCCGCTCCGACTAGGCCGGGTACGCGCCCTGACCCCGGCCTGCCTTGAGCAACCACTCCTCGACAACCGTTGGTGCGTCGCATCAGTCCGGGCCGACGCGCGTCCTCGTGGCGATGAGCGGCGGCGTCGACTCCTCGGTCGCAGCAGCCCTGCTCAAACAGCAAGGCTATGACGTGGTTGGCGTCACGATGCGGCTCTACGACGAAACTCCAAACTCCAAACTCCAAACTCCGAACCTCGGCGCTCGGCGTTCGGCGCTCGGCGTTCTGAACGATGGTGGGCGAGGATGCTGTGGGTTTTCGGGGTCGCGGGATGCAGCCCGCGTGGCTGCGAAGCTCGGGTTTCCGCATTACACGTGGGACTTCCGGGCGGATTTCGAGTCGTCGGTCATAGAGGACTTCTGCGCCGAATATGGCCGCGGAAGAACTCCGAATCCCTGTCTCAGGTGCAACGAAGAATTGAAGTTCACGCAGCTATTAGATCGCGCTCCACAACTCGGCGCTGAGTTCATCGCTACCGGGCACTACGCCCGCATAGCGGCGCGGGACATGACCGGAAAACGGGGACTGTACCGCGCGTCCTCGCGCTCCGCGGGACTGTCCCCGCTTTCCGGGGAGCCTGGGGCAAATGGGGGACAGTCCCTGGAAGTCGCGCAGGGCCCCGGGAAGGGACGGTCCCCATTTGCCTGGCAACTACTGAGAGGTGTGGACGTCAACAAGGATCAGTCCTATTTCCTCTACGCCATGAATCAGGCACAACTGGGCCGCGTGCTGATGCCGGTCGGCGACCATACCAAGGCGCAGGTCAGGGACATCGCGCGCAAGCTCGACCTGCCCGTGGCTGAGAAGCCCGAAAGCCAGGACATCTGCTTTGTCCCGGACAACGACTACGAGGCCTTTCTGAGGCAGCGCAGGCCCGGGCTGTTCCGCTCCGGGCCGGTGCTGGACGTGTCGGGTAATGTGCTCGGGCAGCATGAGGGAATCGCCGGCTTCACCAAGGGGCAGCGGAAGGGCCTGGGCTTGGCCTTCGGTGAGCGGCGGTACGTCGTCCGGCTCGACCCGGAGAAGAATGCAGTCGTGCTCGGGACCGAAGCCGAAGTCCGGGAGCGCGTGGTCGAGGCCGGGGACGCCCGCTGGGTGTCCGGCTTTGCTCCGACCGAGCCATTCCGCGCAGAGGCGAGGGTGCGCTACCAGGGCAAGGGCGGCGAGGCCCTGGTCGAGCCGGCCGGCAACGGTCGTGTTCGAGTGACCTTCGATGAGCCGCAGTGGGCGCCCACGCCCGGCCAGGCGGTCGTGTTCTGGCAGGGCGATACAACTCTGGGCGGCGCCACCATCGGGTCGGAATGTGGCGTGCGGCGTGATGGTAGATGATTCATGCATGCAAGTACAAAGGACGAAGTACAAAGGACAAAACAAGTATCAAGGACAAAGTGGAAGGCATTGAGTCCTGATTTTGTCCTTTCCCATTTGTCGTTGATTAGTCCTTTGTCCTTATCACTTTGTCCTTCAGTTGGGTGATGCTGAGAACTTAAGGAGGTCATGTGTCGATAATTCTGCTGCTAGTGCAGGCCATGACGGTGAACTCGCGGGTGGATTCGGTCGTCGTCTACCCTCATCAGGTTCTGGTCGTGCGGAACGCGAGCGTCACCTTATCCGGGCCGGACGAGTTGGTCTTTCCCAGGCTGCCGGGGGCGCTCGACGACAACAGCGTGCGCATCAACGCGCCGGGAATCCGTGTCGGCGAGGTGCAGGTACGGCGCGGGTACATGGCCGAGCCTACACCCGAGGTGAGTCGCCTGCAGGTGCGCGCGGAGAGCCTGGAGGACCAGTTGAAGGGGCTGAACGACGAGGATTCGGTCCTCAAGGCAAAGGAAGGATTCCTCAACTCCGTCAAGCTCGGCGCACCCGAGATCATCTCCAAGGACCTGCAGCAGGGCAAGATCGCGCCCGAGTCCTGGCGCGGGGCGCTGCAGTTTGTCGGCGACGAGCTGCTGAAGGTGAAGGCCCGTCAGGTGAAGCTCGGCCGCGAGAAGGGGGAGATGCAGAAGAAGGTCGACGCGGCGCGGCAGGAGTACAACGACGCGAAGGCCGCGATAGAGAATCGGAAGGAAGTCAGCTTCAACTTCTCGGCCGATGCCGGCACCTACGACCTGCGGCTTTCCTACGTGATTGCCAACGCGGCTGACTGGAGCCCGTACTACGAGCTGCGCGCGAATCCCGGCGAAAGCAAGGTGGGCCTGTCCTACTTCGCGAAGCTGGGGCAGCGGACCGGCGAGGACTGGAACGATGTGCGCGTCGTCCTCTCGACGACCACACCGGTGCTCGGCGTTACTGCGCCTGAGCCCTACCCCTGGTATCTGTCTTTGCAGGAACCGGAACATGCCGTCTTCAAGAGCCGTGCTATCATGCCCGCGCCGGGGGCGGCCATGGACGTGGCCAAAGCCGGAGGCGTGATGGCAGAAGAGCAGGAGGTAGCACAGCCGGTTGAGACCGGCATCTCGCTGCAGTATGTCATTCCCGGCCGGGTGAGCCTGAAGTCGGGCGAGCAGGCCAAGAAACTGGGGCTCAAGCAATTGTCTCTGCCCGCCGAGTTTGAGTACTACTCCCTGCCGCGCGCGACCCAGCAGGCCTTCCTCACCGGCAAGATGGCCAACACGAGCGACTTCGTGTTCCTTGCCGGCAGCGGCAACACCTACGTCGGCGACGAATACACCGGCTCGACCTCGCTGCCGAACGTCGCTTCCCAGGAGTCCACGCTTGTCAGCTTCGGCATCGACGAGCGGGTCAAGGTGAAGCGCGAGCTGGTCAGAAGCTTCAAGTCAACCGGCGGGTTGTTCTCCAAGACTGAGAAGCAGAGCTACGCCTATCGGACCACGGTCGAGAACCATACGTCTAAGCCGGTCGCCATCAAGGTCGTCGAACAGGTGCCGGTGTCGCAACAGGGCGAGATCAAGGTGACGGTCACCAAGGTTGAGCCGAAGTTCCTCGAAGAAGACAAAGACAAGGGAACCTACAGCTGGAAGCCGACAATCGACACCGACGGCAAGTTCATCATCAACTACGAGTTCACGGTTGAGTACCCGACCGGCAAACGGGTACAGGGGCTCTTCTAGACGGGGGCATGCCGCCAAACGGGGACTGTCCCTGAGCTTGAATGGGGACAGTCCCCGTCAAGCGACTCCCAGGGACTGTCCCTATTCGGCCCGGACTGACGCGCCGGAGAAGGCCAACTGCAGCAGACTCCTCATTGCGTTCCTTCTCGTGTCTCAAGAAGTATCCGGAGAAGTACGCCGGGAAGTACCGGCAGAAGTATCCTCAGTTGCGTAGTCGCTTGCATAGGCACATGTGTCTTCAGCCGTGTAGCAACCTGTGTCTCGACTTGTGCAAGAAGTTGCTCGCGGAGTTGAATAGCGAGAAGTTCGAGAAGTTGTTCCACAAGAAGTACAAGAAGTTGTTCGTGTTGTTGTTCGGCAAGTTGTTCGTCTTGAAGTACCTGTAGTTGTAAGGTTAGTTGTACCTCGTGCTGTATCGGCAGATGCAACCGGGGGAGCGGTCCCTGGGCCGCCCACTGGGCGGCAGAATTGTGGCCTGAGATCGTCTACACCACTACATATAGATGACAGTCAGGCCTTTGGAGTACGGCAGCAGAGTTGCCGCTTTTCCCGAACGGCACGCGGCTCTCTGCGAAAATGGGGACTGTACCGCGCGTCCGCGCGCTCCTTGGGACTGTCCCCATTTTCGATCTTGCATCGCGTCAAGACGCCTTCTGGGGCATTGGGATCGTGTCCAATTCCGGGTTGAGTCAAAGCGCTCGCATCAGGACTCCGCGGTTCGATGCCGTTATGAACTCGGCAGTGGCATAGACACTGACGGCGTGACTTGCTGTCGCGGTCGCCTCACGACTGAACGCGCAGGTCAGGTTGGAACTCGCTGCGAGGCTCATCGCGCGACTGACTGCCGGGCCGAGGCTGGCGTTGACGTCCCCACTCAGAGTGGCGCTGAATTCGCCATTCTCTGCGCCGTTGGCCGCCGCGCTCAGCCCCGAACTCGTCGCGCTACTGACAGCCGCCCTAAGTCCTTGATTGACGGCCACATTGAGAACCGCGTTGTATGCGGCTCTGAATGCCGAAGTCACTCCCGGATTGACCCCCCTGTTGGCTGTTTCCGTGCCGGGTCTGGAGACTCACCCACGGCTTTTCGGGATAACAGCAGATGGAGCAACTCAGGAAGCAATTCTCCGAGCAATCTAGTGTAGTGCGTCACACGCTTCTTTGCATTTGGCTATCTTGCGCATGATGCTTTCGACGGTGGCGATCCAGACGAATATGTGCGGGTTCTGGTTGCTGGTGGCGATGTAGTCCGCGATCGCCTT
>Ga0335071_10000285_pt1 | contig 58020 bp, 65 predicted proteins | sample Lox_Sample_15_FD_206724 | JGI IMG/M metagenome (GOLD analysis project Ga0335071, IMG submission 206724) | Soil microbial communities from Loxahatchee National Wildlife Refuge, Florida, United States - Lox_Sample_1.5 | ecosystem: Environmental > Terrestrial > Soil > Wetlands | place: USA... | reverse complement strand
GCGTCACCTTGAAGCAGGTCTTCAAGAAGCCGATCACCCTGCAGTACCCGGAGGTGAAGCGGCCGGTCTATCCGCGCTACCGCGGGCGGCACCGGCTGAACCGGCACGAGAACGGGCTCGAGAAGTGCGTCGGCTGCTCGCTCTGCGCCGCCGCCTGCCCGGCCGACTGCATCCGCGTCGTGCCCGCCGAGAACACGCCCGACAACCGCGTGTCGGCGGGCGAGCGCTACGCGCGCATCTACGAGATCAACATGTCGCGCTGCATCTTCTGCGGCTACTGCGAGCTCGCGTGCCCGTTCGACGCGATCACCCTCGGCAACGAGTTCGAGATCTCCGAGTACAACCGCGACGACCTGATCTACACGAAGGACATGCTGCTCGCCGAGCCGGCGAAGCGCGTGCCCGTCGCCGACCGCGACCTCTACGACACCCCGATCCCGTACTACAAGGAGCACAGCTAGACCCGTGGCGAACTTCCTCGTCTGGTGCGTCTGGTTCGGCGCCGCGTTCGCGTGCCTCGCGTCCGCCCTCGGGGTCGTCAGCTTCTCGAACCCGTTCTACTCGGCCCTCTCGCTGATCGGGAACCTCGCGTCCCTCGCCGTCCTCTACCTGCTGCTCGGCGGCGAGTTCGTCGCGGCCGGCCAGGTGCTCGTCTACGGCGGCGCGGTGATGGTCATGTTCCTGTTCGTGATCGCCTACCTCGGAGACCGCACCGACGCGTCGCCGTGGTCGGGCGGCCCGTCGTGGCAGGTCGTCGGCGCAGTCCTCGCGGGCGGCGCGATCCTCGCCGAGGTGATCGTCGTCGTCGGTCTGAAGGCCGGCAACCTGCTCGAGCAGCCGAAGCACATCGACCGCTCCTTCGGCACGCCGGAGTCGATCGGCCGCCTGTTCCTCACCGATCACCTGCTCGCATTCGAGGTGACGTCGATCGTGCTGCTCGTCGCAGCCGTCGGCGGCGTCGTCCTCGGCGCGCACGCGCGCGCACTGGAGGGCAATGCACGGTCCTGACATCCAGTGGTACGTGATCCTGAGCGCGATCCTCTTCACGACGGGCGCGCTCGGCGTGCTGCTGCGCCGCAACCCGCTGATCATCCTGCTGTCGGTCGAGATCATGCTGAACTCGGCCAACCTGCTGCTGATCGCGTTCTCGCGCCTGCACGGCCGCGAGGACGGCCAGGTGTTCGCCATCTCGGTGATGGCCGTGGCGGCGTCCGAGGTGGTCGTCGGGCTCGGGCTGATCGTCGCCATGGGCCGCCGGCACGTGGAGCTCGACGTCGACAAGCTGAGGACGCTGCGCGGATGATCCAGGGCGCCTGGGCCTGCCTCCTGCTGCCGCTTGCGGCGGCGCTCGCGATCACGATCGCGGGCACGCGCATCTCGCGGCGCACGGCGGCGTTCATCTCGACGCTCACGGCGATGGCGGCGTTCGTCGAGGCGGTGATCGTGTTCGCGGAGATGTGGGGCAAGAGCCCCGGCGACCGCGCCGGCTCGACGACGTCGTGGACGTGGCTCTCGGCCGGCCCGTACCACTTCGGCTTCACGCTGCTCGTCGACCAGCTCTCGGTGATGATGATGCTGATCGTCTCCGGTGTCGGCTCGCTGATCGTCGCCTACTCGGTCGGCTACATGGACGGCGAGGACGAGGAACGCCGGTTCTTCGCGTACATGTCGCTGTTCCTGTTCTCGATGCTGCTGCTCGTCGAGGGCGGCAACCTGCTGCTGCTGCTCGCCGGCTGGGGCATGGTCGGCCTCTCGAGCTACCTGCTGATCGGCTACTACCAGGAGCGCGAGGCAGCGGTCGCCGCAGCCAAGAAGGCGTTCATCATGAACGCCTTCGGCGACGCAACGATGGCGCTTGCGCTCTTCCTGCTGATCCAGCACACCGGCCGCCTCGACTACGCGAGCGTGTTCGCGCACTCGCCGGTGGGCGGCACGGTCGCGAACCTGATCGCGCTCGGCCTGCTCGGGGGCGCCGTCGCCAAGTCGGCGCAGATCCCGCTCCATACGTGGCTTCCGGACGCGATGGAAGGCCCGACCCCGGTCAGCGCGCTGATCCACGCCGCCACGATGGTCACCGCAGGCGTGTACCTGATCGTGCGCTGCCACCCGCTCTTCGAGAACGCCTACGTGATCCAGGACCTCGCCGCCGGGCTCGGCGCGGCGACGCTCTTGATGGCAGGCCTGATCGCGCTCGTCCAGATGGACATCAAGAAGGTGATCGCCTACTCGACGATGTCGCAGATCGGCTACATGTTCGTCGGCGCGGGCATCGGCGCGTACCCGAGCGCGATGTTCCACCTGATGACCCACGCCTTCTTCAAGGCGCTGCTCTTCCTCGCGTCCGGCATCGCGATCCACGCGCTCACCGGCGAGCAGGACATCCGCAGGATGCGCGGCGTCGGGAAGCTGATGCCGTTCACGAAGTGGGTGTTCCTCGCCGGGTCGCTCGCGCTCGTCGGGATCTTCCCGTTCGCCGGCTTCTTCTCGAAGGACTCGATCATCAGCGCCTGCCTCCAGCACGGCACGTATGGCGCGATCCTCTGGCTCGCGTGCGTGATCGGCGCCTTCCTCACCGGCGTCTACGCGTTCCGGCTCTTCTTCATCGTCTTCACCGGCGAGCCGTCCGAGTTCGCGCGCGAGCACTACCACGCGCATCACGGGAAGGAAGGCCCCGTCTCGATGCTCTGGCCGGTCGGCGTCCTCGCGGTGTTGTCGTGCATCGGCGGCTTCCTGCAGTGGGCGCCGCTCTGGACGCCGCTCACGACGTGGCTCTCGCCCGTCGCGGCGCCGCTCGTCGAGCCGACGAGCACACAGGAGTGGACGACCTCGGCGATCGCGATCGTCATCGGCCTCGCCGGGATCGGCGTCGCCTACCTGTTCTACGGCGCGCGCAGCATTCCGGTTCCGAAGACGTGGCCGGTGCTCGAGAAGAAGTTCTACTGGGACGAGATCTACGACTTCGTCTGGTACCGCTCGTCCGACGCGATCGCGCGCGGGCTCGACACGTTCATCGAGCGGCCGTACATCGCGGGCTCGATCTCCGCGGTCAGCGGCCTCGCCGGTGAGGGCTCGCGCGAGCTCTCGGCGGCGCAGACGGGGCTCGTCCGCACGTACGTGCTCGCGCTCGCGAGCGGTCTTGCCATCCTCGCCTTCGTCTTCCTGGCGGCCCGCTGATGAACGGCTGGCTCACGACGATCCTGATCGTGCTCCCGGTTCTCGGGGCGCTGCTCATCGCGGTGCTGCCGCTGACGAGCTACTGGCTCGGGTCGCTGGCCGCGCTCGTCTCGCTGATCGAGGTCGGCTTCTGGATCACGGCGGCCGGCAAGTTCGACTTCGGCTCGTCGAAGCTGCAGTTCTCGCAGCAGGCGTCGTGGTTCTCGGATCTGAACGTGAGCTGGCACGTCGGCCTGTACGCGTTCTCGCTCTGGATCGTGGGCATGACGGTCGTCGTCATGGCCGCGTGCACGATCTACGGCTGGTGGGTCGGCCGCGACCGCGGCCGCGCCTACTTCGCGCTGATGCTGCTCACGACGGGCGCCGTCGTCGGCGTCTTCACGTCGCAGGACCTGCTGGTCTTCTACGCGTTCTTCGAGGGGATGCTGATCCCGCTCTACGTGCTGATCGGCGTCTGGGGCGGCCCGGACCGGATGCGCGCGACAATCACGTTCGTCGTCTACACCGTGGTCGGCTCGTTGTTCATGCTCGCGTCGATCGTGATCCTCGGCCTGCAGCAGGGGACGTTCGACCTGACCAAGATGGGGACGTCGAGCTCGTCGTGGCTCTTCCTCGGGTTCTTCATCGCGTTCGCGATCAAGTCGCCGCTCTTCCCGTTCCACGGCTGGCTGTCGGTGACCTACCGCCAGGCGCCGCCGGAGGTGGCGGCGGTGCTGTCCGCCGTCGTCGGCAAGGCGGGCCTCTACGGCCTGCTGCGCATCGTGATCCCGAAGTTCCCGGCCGTCGTCCACGACTGGCGGCAGCTGATTCTCTTCCTCGGCGCGGCGTCGCTCATCTACGGGTCGTTCCTGGCGTTCCGCGCGCCCGACTTCCGCGGCGTCGTTCTCTACTCGTCGATGGCGCAGGCCGGGCTGATCGTGCTTGGGCTGTTCGCCAACAACGCGCTCGGGTTCGACGGCGCGGTGCTGCAGATCGTGAACCACGGGCTCGTGTCGGCGTCGCTGTTCCTGCTCGCCGGCATGGTCGAGCGCCGCACGTCGACCGGCGAGTTCCGGCTGCTCGGCGGCATGGCGCGCGGCCGACCGGCGCTCGCGACGCTCGTCCTGACGCTCGGGATCATCAACCTCGCCGTGCCGCTCTCGACGACGTTCGCCGGCGAGTTCCTGATCCTGGCCGGCGTGTTCCAGCACGGCTGGGGCTGGGCCGTCGCGGGCGCGGTCGCGATCGTGCTCGCGGCGATGTACATGCTGCGCGCGATCTCCGCCGTCCTGCACCAGGAGGTCGGCTCGGCCGTGCCCGACCGCGCAACCGACCTCCGGGTCGGCGAGCTCGCGATCCTCGTTCCGCTCGTCCTGTGCCTGCTCGGGCTCTCCGCCTGGCCGAACCTGATTTCGGGGCACGCGTCGACCACGACGCAGATCGAGAGGCTCGCGAAGTGATCGTCAAGCCGCACGTCGACTGGTTCGCGCTCGCGCCGTCACTGTCGCTGCTCGCGGCGTCCGGGCTGCTGCTGATGGTCGCGGTCTTCGTCGGTGAGCGCTCGCGCCGCACCGTCGCCGCCTTCGTCGGCTTCGCGGGCTTCGTCGCCGCAGGGATCTGGGCGGCGTTCCTCGCCGCGCGCTCGCCGCACGCGCAGCTCCTCGTGCACGACGCGATGATCCGGGACCGCTGGGGCGCCGTCGCCCAGGTGCTCCTCGCCGGCTGCGGCGCGATCGCGGTGCTGATCGCGTATCGCGAGCGGATGCGCAACGAGCACGTTGCGGAGTACTTCGCGCTCCTCACGGCGGCGGGCGCCGGGATGGTGTTCTTCGTCCAGGCGGCGAACCTGATGACGCTGTTCCTCGCGCTCGAATGGTTCTCGATCTCGCTGTATGTGCTGACGGCGATCGACATCGACCTCGTCGGGTCGCTCGAGGCCGGGCTGAAGTACCTGATCGTCGGGGCATTCGGATCGGCGACGCTGCTCTTCGGCTCGGCGCTCGTCTACGGGACGACCGGCCAGCTGTCGTTCGACAAGATCGCGGCGGCCGGGCAGGCGCACGACTCGATGCTCGTCGTCGGCCTGGCGATGATCATCGTCGGGCTCGCGTTCAAGGCGTCGGCGGCGCCGTTCCACATGTGGACGCCGGACGCCTACCAGGGCGCGCCCACGCCGGTGACGGCGTTCATGTCCTCGGCGACGAAGATCGCGGCCCTGATCGTCACCTATCGCGTGCTGGTGACCGCGTTCCCGCACGACCAGAGCCTGTGGCGCTGGGCGATCGCGATCATCGCCTGCGTCTCGCTCGTGTGGGGGAACGTCGCGGCGCTCGTGCAGCGCAACGTCAAGCGGATCCTCGCGTACTCGTCGGTGTCGCACGCCGGGTTCATGCTGATCGCGGTCGCGGCGGCGAGCAGGCTCGGCGAGCGGGCGCTCGTCTACTACCTGATCCCGTATGCGGCGATGTCACTCGGGGCGTTCGCCGTCGTTGCGGCCCGCGAGCGCGAGCTTGGCGTTCCCGTGACGCTGCAGAACCTGTCCGGGTTCGGCTGGGAGCGGCCCTTCCTGGGCGTCTCGATGTGGGTGTTCATGCTCGGGATGCTGGGCTTCCCGCTCACCGGCGGCTTCATCGGCAAGTTCTACGTCTTCGCCGCCGCCTACGACGCCGGCTACTGGTGGCTGATCGTCGTCGGCGTGGTCGCGACGATGATCTCGGCGTACTACTACCTCGGGATCGTCCGCTCGATGTACTTCCGCGATGCGGCCGAGCTGCAGCTTGCCCCCGCCGGCGGCTCCCCGCCGCGGGATGCGATGCTCGCCCTCGGGGTCGGCCTGGCGGTCGTCGTCACGGTCGGCTCGTTCTTCGCCGTGCAGCCCCTGATCGACGTCGCCCACGCCGCCGCGAACAGCCTCCCGCCGCTCTAACGGCGCGCCGCACTGGCTGTTCGGGACGTGTCCTGGCTCAGAGCCCAGACACGTCCCGAAGAGACGGTACGAAACTTCCAGGAGCAGGGATTTGTCCGTTTCGGGCCTGGCGGTTCGAGGCGTGGATCGGCTCTGAGCCAGGACACGTCCCGACCAGACACGTCCGCTCTGGCCGGCGCCTACGGCTTCGCGGGGTGCGCGAGTGCCAGGCGGCGCAGGTGCGGGAGGGTGGCCACGCACGCCTTCACCGCGAACACGCCGAGGCAGGCGACGAGCGCCGACCAGCCGAGCGCCGGGAGACTGTGCGTCTCGGTCGCCGGCGAGCGCGCCGCACACGAAAGCACGAGCAGCGACAGGGCGAGCGTCCAGAGGAGCGCCTGGAGCCCGAGCATCCCTTCGCTCCGGTCGTCGAGGTACGTCCCGAACGACTCGAGGGCCGCCACCGCCGCGAACGGCACCGCCGCCAGCAGCGCGTCGAACGCGAGCCCGTGGGAGCCCCTGCTGTCCGCGATCGCCGCGACGACCGCGAAGAGCCCGGGGAGCATGCGGCGAACCACGTCCAAAGGTTCGCGCTCGGACCGGACGGTCCTTCTATTCTCCGATCCATGGCGACACTCACCTGGCTCGGCCACGCAGCGTTCCGCCTCGACACCGACGGCGGCAAGCGGATCTACATCGATCCGTTCCTGAACGGCAACCCGAAGACGCCCGACTCGGAGAAGGACCCCGAGCGCATCGACATCATCGCTCTCACGCATGGGCACAGCGACCACGTCGGCGACACGGTCGCGCTCTCGAAGAAGTTCCCGGATGCACCGATCGTCGCGATGGTCGAGTTGAAAGGCTGGCTCGGCGGACAGGGCGCGAACGTCGGCGAGCTCCCCGGCATCAACAAGGGCGGCACCCAGGAGATCGACGGGATCAAGTTCACGCTCACGAACGCGTTCCACTCGTCGACCTCCGACAACGGCGACTACCTCGGAGAGCCTGCCGGGATCGTGATCCGCTTCGACGGCAAGTCGATCTACTTCGCCGGCGACACCTGCGTCTTCGGCGACATGGCGCTGATCGCGCGCCTGTACAAACCCGACCTCGTCGTGCTCCCGATCGGCGACTGGTTCACGATGGGCCCCGAGCAGGCGGCGCTCGCGCTCGAGCTGCTCGGGAACCCGCGCTGCGTCCCCTGCCATCACGGCACGTTCGGCCTGCTGACCGGCACCCCGGCCGCGCTCGCAGCTCTCACCAGCGCGACGGTCGAGGCGATCGAGCCCGGAGACGGCGTCGAGCTGTGAGGGAACGCTGGTTCGGAGCGACGGGAAGACGCGTGCCCGAGATCGCGCTCGAGGGCGCGTTCGACCTCGACGACGCACTCGTCCTCGACGCTCCCGACGACGAAGCGCTGCGCGCGGCGCATGCGGCCGGACGCCCGGTCGTCGTGCGTGCCCGCACCGCCGAGGAGGTGAAGGCGGCGCTCGCGCGGCCCGAGGTCGCCTCGGCGCTCGTCGCCGATGCGGCGCTGCTCGACCTCGACCTGACAGAGCTCACCTATGGCTGACCCGGTCGTCGCCACCTTCTCGATCGCCGCCTGCGACCTCGACGCCGGCCAGTGGGGCGTCGCCACCCAGTCGAAGTTCCTCGCCGTCGGCTCGATCGTCCCGTGGGCGGAGCCGGGTGTCGGCGCGATCGCCACGCAGGCGTACGCGAACCCGCGCTACGGCCCCGACGGCCTGGCGCTCCTGCGCGGCGGCGCGCCCGCCGACGAGGTCGTCCGCCGGCTGACCGAGGCCGACGAGGGACGCGCGCAGCGCCAGCTCGGCGTCGTCGACGCAACCGGCGGCAGCGCCACCTTCACCGGCGAGGAGTGCATGGACTGGGCGGGCGGGATCGCCGGGCCGTGCTTCGCGGCGCAGGGGAACATCCTCGTCGGCGAGGAGACCGTCGCCGCAATCGCCGGCACCTTCACCGCCTCCGCCGGCCGGCCGCTCGCGGAGCGCCTGATCGACTGCCTCGCCGCCGCACAGGCGGCCGGCGGCGACCGGCGCGGCCAGCAGTCCGCCGCCGTCCTCGTCGTCGAGCGCGACGGCGGCTACGCCGGGCTCACCGACATCCTGGTCGACCTGCGCGTCGACGAGCACCCGCACCCGATCGAGGAGCTGCAGCGCATCTACGGCGTCCACCTGCTGCTCTTCGGCCGCACCGAGGACTGGGTCGATGTCGACGACACGCTCCGCGGCGAGCTCACGGAGCGACTTGCGCGCCTCGGCTACACCGGCGAGCTCGAGCACGCATTCGCCGAATGGGCCGGCACCGAGAACCTCGAAGAGCGAATCGACGGGGTCGGCCGCATCGACGCCGTCGTCCTCGAGCAGCTGCGACAGGCATGAGCGACGGCTACGCGATCCTGAAGCTCGACGACCTCGGCCGCTACCCGAGCCCGCTGCACGACGGCTCGGTGCTGCTGCCGCTGCGCCGCACGCTCGGCTTCACCGCGTTCGGCGCCAACTGCTGGACGGCGGACGTCGGCGGGCAGATCGTGCCGCGTCACGAGGAGGACAGCGGCAACGAGGAGCTGTACGTCGTCGTGCGCGGCCGCGTGCGCTTCCTCGTCGGGGACGAGGAGCTCGACGCGCCCGCGGGCACGCTCGTCCACGTGCCGTCGCAGACAACGCGCCAGGCGTTCGCCGAGGAGCCCGGCTCGATCGTGCTCGCGGTCGGCGGCACGGTCGGCGAGCCGTTCACCGTCTGGGACTGGGAGGCGGTCGTGGTCGCCTTCTCGGCGGCCGAGCAGGGGCGGCTCGACGAGGCGCGCGAGGTCGTCCACGAGGGCATCGAGGCGCGGCCCGGCTTCTGGGGCCACCCGTACAACCTCGCGTGCCTCGAGGCGCGGTACGGCGACCCCGACGAGGCGTACTCGTATCTCGCGCGCGCGCTCGCGCTGTCCGAGGACGACGTCCGCGCGCTCGCCGCCACGGACACCGACCTCGACTCGCTCCGTGACGACCCACGCTTCAAGGAGCTCTTCGGATGAACACGGCGCACATCGACGACCTCGACCGGATCGAGATGGACGACGGGTTCGTGTGGCGTCCGATCCGCCGCCGCTTCGGCATCCGCGCCTTCGGCGTCAACGCCTACTCGCCGCGCGAGGCCGGCTCGCAGGTCGTCGAGGAGCACACGGAGGCAACCTACGGCCACGAGGAGATCTACCTCGTGCTGCGCGGCCGCGCGCTGTTCACCGTCGACGGGAACGAGCACGAGCTCGGTCCGGGCGAGCTCGTGTACCTGCGCGACCCGCAGCTCCGCCGCGGCGCGGTCGGCCTCACCGACGACACGGTGGTCCTCGCGATCGGCGGCAAGCCGGGCGTCGCGCACCAGCCGTCCGCGTGGGAGTGGATGTTCGCCTCGCTGCCCGCGGGGCGAGCCGGCGACTGGGGGGAGGCGATCCGGATCAGCGAGGAAGGGCTGGCCGACCAGCCCGACAACCCGGGCCTGCTCTACAACCTCGCCTGCTGGGAGTCGCAGGGCGGCCGATCCCTCGACGCGCTCCTGCACCTGCAGCGCGCAGTCGCGCTCGACGAGCGGTTTCGCGGCTACGCCGCGACCGACACCGACTTCGACCCGATCCGCAGCGAGCCCGGCTTCCCGACGGTCTAGCGGTCGAACTCGAAGCCGCCGTGCCAGTTGTGCGCGAGCGGGATCGCTGCGAATGCGGCCACGACCCCGGAGACGAGCGCGACCGCGAGCAGGAGCTGCCGCACCCGGCGGCCGCCGAGCCGGTCGCGGCCCTGCCAGTCGAGCGCGACGAGCGGCGGCAGCTTCAGCACGTGCGCGAGCACGTGGATGCCGAACGCGATCCCCCAGACGACGAAGCTCACCTTGTGCAGGCCGAGCAGCAGGCCGCCGTGCCCGACGAGGGCCGCGGCGATGCCGGTGGCGAACATGACGATCGTGGCGGCGACGAGGACCGGCGCGACCAGGATCCGCAGCAGCACCTGAGGCGGCCCGCTGCGCACGTACTCGTCGACGCGGCGGTAGTACGACATCATCCGCCAGCCGGTGCTGCCGAGCTTGAGCGCGATCGGCGGGATCAGGAGCAGCCCGATGAAGACGTGCGGCAGCAGGTACCGGCGGACGCCGCCAAGGAGCGTCAGCCCTTCGGCCGCGAGCAGCACGAGCAGGACGGCGCCCGTGGCGGCCGTCAGGCGGGCGTTGCCCTCGCTGCCCCCTGCGAACAGGCTGCGGATCCGCTCATGCACGGTCTCCAGGCAAGCGGGTGGCACCTGCAAGCCGCCTGAACGCCGGCACCGGGTCGGCCTCGGGCCGCGCCACGAGGAGCACGGCGCCGAAGTCGTCCTCCGGGACGAGCGCGTCGACGAGGAGCTGCAGCCCCACCGCGAGCGCAAACGCCTTGTGCGCCTGGGCGCCGCCGAAGGGGACGAGCTCCTCCGGGCTCGCGCGGCCGGCCAGCACGTCGCCGTGGGTGACGGCGCCCATCGAGACGTCCGCCACGACCGGCCGGCCGTCGCTCGACGGGATCGCGATCGCGAGCGGGTTCGTGCCGGTGAGCGGCTCGCTCCCTCCGGGCGGAGGCAGGCGCCGGGGCGACGTCGCGGTGAGCGCCGCCACCAGCCCTCCCGCAGCGAGCCCGCGCACCCAGTAGCCGAGGGCGCCGGTCGGGAAGGTGCGCGAGCACACGACGAGCCGCGCATGCTCCGGCGGGTCGGCGAGCTGGGCGGCGCCGGCCGCCGCGAGCGTCAGGTAGCCGAGCGCGCCGTTGCCGTCCCAGCGCTGGTACCCGGGCTCGTCGAGGACGCGTTCCGGACGCGCGGCGGGATCGAGCTCGAGCGTCTCGAGCCACTCGATCCGGGACAGGCCGTGGCCGAGAGAGCCGCGCCGCTCCGCGTCGAGGAAGTGCTCGGCGAGCGTCTCGACGTCGCCGGGCCGGAAGCCGAGGGCGGCGAGCCTCGGCCGCGCCTCCTCAGCGCGCAAAGTCGACCACCTTCCAGCCGCGCGCTCGCGCGATCCGCCGCAGCTCCCGGTCCGGGTTGGCGGCGACCGGGTTCCCGACCGCCTCCAGGAACGGCACGTCGGTGTGGGAGTCGGAGTACGCGGTCGACGAGGCCAGGTCGAGCCGTTCCGACTCGGCGAGCTCGCGCACGGCGCGCGCCTTCCCCTCGCCGTGCGCTGCACGGAGCGTGCGGCCGGTGTAGACGCCGTCGACGATCTCGCACGTCGAGCCGATCGCCCCGTCGAAGCCGAGGTCCTCGGCGATGCGGTCGACGATCTCCTGCAGCGTCGCCGAGACGATGTAGGTGCGCTCGCCGCGCTCGCGGTGCGACTCGAGCAGCCGGAGCGGCTCGTCGTAGACGAGCGGGCGCAGCACGGGCTCCATCGCGTCGCCGACGAGCGTGCGCATCTGCTCGACCGTGAACCCGTCGAGCACGCGCATCCCCTCCTCGGACGCGGAGCGGACGCGCTCGGCGCTCGCGCCCCGCAGGACGAACAGCAGCTGCCAGAACGCCGACTTGGCGAGGTCGAGCCTGGAGATGACGCCGTAGCGGCGGAACGACGGCGCGAGTGCGAGCACCGACGAGCGGCGGATCAGGGTCCGGTCGAGGTCGAAGAACGCCGCGCTGTCAGCGTCAGGAGACAAGTGGCAGCGTGCGCGTGAAGCCGCCGGTCTGGCTCGCATCGACGATGCGGGCGATCTCGGCGATCTCGGGCGTCACGTGCGGGTGGCCCTCGTCGGACGCTGCGCGCAGCGCCGGGTCGAGGGCGACGGAGCCGAGCAGCGGCACGCCGAGGTCGCGGGCGAGCTGCTCGCCGCCGCCGCTCCCGAAGACCTCGGAGCGCATGTTCTCGATCACGCCGACGACGCGCATGCCGGTCTTCTGCGCCATCGTCGCGGCGCGCGAGGCGACCTCCTGCGCGAGCGGCTGCGGCGTTGTGACGATGATCGCCTCGGCGCGCGGAAGCAGCTGGCCGAGCGAGATCGAGACGTCGCCGGTGCCGGGCGGCATGTCGACGACGAGCACGTCGAGATCGCCCCAGTGCACGTCCTGCAGGAACTGCTCGAGCGCGCGGTGCAGCATGGGCCCGCGCCACATGACGGGCTGGTTGTCGTCGAGGAAGAAGCCGATCGACATGAGCCTCAGGTCGTGCGCGACCGGCGGGACGATCATCCTGTCGACGACGACCGGCTTCTGCGAGACGCCGAGCATATGCGGGATCGAGTGCCCGTAGATGTCGGCGTCGAGCACGCCGACCTCCTTGCCGGCGGCGGCGAGCGCGGCCGCGAGGTTGACGGTCAGCGACGACTTGCCGACGCCGCCCTTCCCCGACGCGATCGCGAGCACGCGTGTGCGCGGCGAGAGCTGGATGCCCCGCTGCTCGACGCCGCCGCGGAGCTTCGTCGTCAACGCGGTGCGCTCCTCGGGGCTCATCACGTCGAAGTGCAGCTCGACCTCGTCGACCCCCGGCAGCGAGGCGACGTGCTCACGCACCTGGTCCTCGAAGCTCGAGCGGAGCGGGCAGCCGACGACCGTGAGCGCGATCGTGACGGAGACGCGCCCGCCGTCGATCTCGACGCCGCGGACCATGTCGAGCTCGGTGACGGGGCGCCGCAGCTCGGGGTCGATGACCTTTTCGAGCGCCGCCAGGATCTCTTCGTGCGAGGCCACGAGCCGAGCGTAGCCTACGCGCGCAGCGCGCCAGCCAGCCGTGCGCACAGCGCCTCGTTCCCCGCTGCGGCGACCCGGGAGCGTCCCACGAGGTCGAGCGGCGCGGCGCCGAACGGCGGGTCGTCCGGAAGGTCGATCGCGAAACCCCGTTCCCGCACCAGGAGCTGTCCCGCGGCGATGTCCACCGACCGGGCCGGCTTCAGCGAGACGACGCCGTCGACGCGGCCGGCGGCGAGGTGGCAGAGCGAGATCGCAAGCGACCCCATCAGGCGGAGCCGGTGCGCGACGCCGGTGAACCGGGCGGCGCGCTCGGTGACGTAGGCGAGCGTCGTCGCCTCGAACGAGAGGATCTCGAGCTCGTCCTTCGGCCGCTCGACGAGCGGCTCCCCGTTCAGGAACGCGCCGCCGCCCCGCGTCGCCGTCCACTCCTCGCCGGTGCCGAAGTCGTGGACGTAGCCGAAGCGGACGTCGTCCATCGTCCCGCCGTCGGCGATCGCGATCGAGATCGAGAAGAACGGGATGCCGCGCTTCGCGTTCAGCGAGCCGTCGATCGGGTCGACGACCGCGAGCAGCTCCCCCTCGCCGGTGATGCCCACCTCCTCGCTGACGATGCGCATGCCTGCGAAGTGCGGCAGAATCGCCCGCTCGGCGGCCGCGTCGATCGCGGTCGTCTCGTCGCCGCCCTCGACGGCGCCGACGACCGGCTCGCGCTCGGCGCGGGTCGGCAGCTCGTCGAGAACGCGTGCGACGTCGTCGCGCGCGGCGCGACAGCGGCTCAGCCAATCGGATGGAACAGGATCCCCGATGTCAGCTTGGGATAGAAGAACGTCGACTTCTGCGGCATCGTCTCACCGGCGTGCGCGAAGCGGGCGACCTGCTCGACGGTGACGGGCTGCAGGAGGAACGCCGCGGCCGCATCGCCGCGGTCGACGGCGGCGACCGCCTCGTCGGCGTACGCGGTGTACGAGACGCCTTCCGGCGCGAACGACTCGACGACGCGCGGGCCGAAGTCGTCGTCCGTGGCGATGCGCGTGTAGACGCCGTCGCGGTAGAGCGTCACGCCGTCGCCCGGCCGCTCGACGACGTCGCCCGGAACGTCGCCGACCGCCTGGACGAGGCGGTGCGTCGGGAAGATCTCGAGCCCCGGCGCGCGCGCCGAGACGAGGATCGCAAACGTGTGCGTCGCCGAAGGTCTCTCCTCGCGATATGCGACCGCCGTCTCGTAGCGGTGGTGGCCGTCGGCGATCAGGAGCGGCGTCGGGATGTCGATCTCCCCTCCGTCGACCGGCCACACGCGCGTCCGCACGCCACCCTCGGAGACGTCCATCGCCGGCTCGCCGGCCGGCTGCGCCGCGACGGGGTCTTCCTCGTAGAGGACGAAGATCGGCTCGAGCTGCGTTCGCGTCGCCCGGAGCAGGCGCAGGCGGCCCTCCTTGGGCCCGGCGTGCGTCCGCTCGTGCGGCAGCACCTGCCCGTCCTCGTAGGGCGTGACGGGGATCGACGCGGCGAGCCCCTCGCGCGTGCGCGGGATCCCGTCCGGGCCCGTGTAGTCCTGCGCGACCCACCAGTAGCGCGGCTCCTCCTCCCGCGCGAGCACGCCCTCCTCCTGCCAGGCGGCGAGGTCCGCGGCCGCCTGCTCCTCCGACTCGGGGAGCGTCAGGTGGACGACGTTGTACGGGCTGCGGCCGAGGTAGGCGAGCCGCTCGGCCGGCGAGATCACGTCGTAGGGCGGCGCCACGAGCACGTCCAGCGGTCCCGCAGCGTGCGGGTCGAAGCGGAGCGCGGCAAAGGGCCTGACCACCGGCACTCCTGCAGACTAGACGTGTGGTTCGCACCCTCGCGGCAGCCGCGGGCTGGGTCGACGAGGCCGGCCTGGCGCTCCTGTTCCCGAAAGCCGACATCGTGCTGCCGTCGCTGTGGGAGCAGGTCGCCGGCGAGCGGGAGGTTCGCTGGCCCTCCCCGCCCATGGAGTTCCTCTGGAGCGCCAAGGACGAGCTGCCCGCCGAGGGGCTCGTCTGCGTCGGGAAGCACCTCGGCCGCGTCGTCGCCTGCATCGCGCCCCGGCTCGTGCCGGTGCTCGTGGCGGCAAACGGCGATGCGGCAGATGACGACCCCGTCGTGGAGGCGGTCCGGCAGCTCGGCCCGCTCACCGGCCCTCAGCTCCGCGAGGCGACCGGGCTCGGGAAGAAGGAGGTCGAGAGGAGCGTGGCGTCGCTCCACCACCGGCTCGTGCTGACGAGCTCGCACCTCGTCGAGCAGAACGGGCCGTGGGGTGCGCTCGCCCACGACCTCGTGACGCGCAAGTGGAGCGTCCCTGCGGTGCTGCCGCCGCGCGACGAGGCGCGCCGCCTGCTCGCCGCGATCGTCCTCGACGGAGCGCGCGAGCTGACCGCCGCCGACCTCGGCGGCGCACTCGGCTGGCGGCGGAAGGAGGCGGCCGCGATCCTCGACGAGATCGCCGAAGGGCGCGACGACGAGGCGGGCTTTCGCATCTGGGCCCGGAGATAGGCTGGCCCGGTGACGATCGCCGAGCTCGAGGAGGACCGCGTCGTCGAAGGCGTCTACGCGGTCCGGATGAAGCGCAAGCTGCGCACGAAGAGCGGCGCGCCCTATCTCGCGCTCGAGCTCGTCGACACGACCGGGAGGATCGAGGCGCGCGTCTGGAACGACGTGGAGCTGCTCGACGGGCGTTTCGACGAGGGCGACGCAGTGCGCGTGCTGGGGCGGGTCGAGAAGTTCCGCGACCGGCTGCAGCTCGACGTGCGCTCGCTCGAAGCGGCCGACGTCGATCCGCAGACGCTCACGCCGGCGATGCGGCGCGACCGCGACGAGCTCGCGGGCTTCCTGGAGTTCCTGATCGGCGAGATCGTGCACCCCGGCCTGCGCGCGACCGTCGAGGCCGTGCTCCGCGACCGCGACCTGGCGACGTTCCCCGCGACGCCCGACGACCATCATTCGTACGCCGGCGGCCTGCTCGAGCACACGGTCGGCGTCGCCACGCTCGTGCGCGAGACCGCTCAGCTCCATCCGCGACTGCGCTCGGACCTGCTGCTCGCGGCTGCGCTCGTCCACGACGCCGGGCGGACGCTCGAGCTCGGGCCGGGGCCTGCGTTCGCCGTGACGGGGGAGGGGCGTCTGCTCGGGCACGTGCATCTCGGAATGCGCCTCGTCGAGGAGCGCGCCGAAGGGCTGAGCGCGGCGCAGCTCGCAGAGCTCCTCCACTGCGTCGCCTCCCACCACGACGCACGTGCCGCCCGGACGGCCGAGGCGTCGGTGCTGTACCACGCGAATCAGCTCGACGCGATCGCGGCGACTCGCCGGGTCGATTGACGCCGCTTCTGCTCGCCCTCGGCGCGAGCCTCGCCTGGGGCGTCGCCGACTTCGTCGGGCCGCTCGTCTCGCGGACGCTCGGGTCGCTGCCGGTGCTCTTCTGGGCGCAGGTGGGAGGCGTGCTCGCGATCGCGATCGCGGTCGCGATCCGCGGCGACGGGCCGGCGGGCTGGGAGGTGCTGCTCGCGGTCTTCGCCGCGATCGGCGGGATGCTCGGCATCTTCGCCTACTACCGCGGCATGGTCACCGGGACGATGAGCGTCGTTGCGCCGATCGCGGGTGTGTCGGCGATCGTGCCGGTGATCTTCGGGATCGCGACCGGCGACAACCCGTCGGCGACCCAGGTGGCCGGCATCGTGTGCGCGCTTGCCGGCGTCGGGCTCGCGTCGGTCGAGCACCAGGAGGGCAGGCGCCGGGTCGCCGCAGGCGTCGGCCTCGCGCTGCTCGCCGCGGCCGGATTCGGCTTCTACTTCCCGTGGATGCACGCGGCGGGGAAAGTCGACTTCTGGTGGGCGTCGCTCGTGTTCCGCTTCTCGGCGCTGCTGCTCGTCGGCGGCATCGTCGCGGCCCGGCGGCCGCCGCTCCGGATGAGCAGGCGCAACCTGATCATCGTCTTCGCCGTCGGGATCGGGGACACGCTCGGGAACGTCTTCTACGCGGCGTCGGCCGGGAAGGGCGGCCTCATCAGCCTGACATCGGTGCTCGCGTCGCTCTACCCGGTTGTGACGGTGCTGCTCGCGGCCAGCGTCCTGCACGAGCGGGTCGCACGTCTTCAGCGGCTCGGCATCGTGTTGACGCTCGCGGGCGTGGCGCTGATCTCGGCCTAGACGTTGAAGCGGATGTTCAGGACGTCGCCGTCCTCGACGACGTAGGTCTTTCCTTCGAGGCGCTGCTTGCCCGCCTTCGCGACCTCGGCGTGCGAGCCGAGCTCGACGAGGTCCTGCCAGTTGACGACCTCGCAGCGGATGAAGCCGCGCGCGATGTCCGTGTGGATCGCGGCGGCGGCGTCGAGCGCCGTCTCGCCGTTTCGGAGCGTCCAGGCGCGCGTGTCCTGCTCGCCCGCGGTGAAGAACGTGATCAGGTCGAGCGCCTGCGCGAGCCGGCCGGCGACGTCCTCGAGCGCCGACTCGCTGCCGTCGCGGAAGGCGGCCGCCTCCTCGTCGGGGAGCTCTGCGAGCTCCGCCTCGAGCTGCAGGTCGATACCCGCGGGACCGTTCACGATCGCGATCAGCGGCTTCGTCGTCAGCGGCTCGAGCTCGGACGGAAGCTCGCCCGGGTAGTCGGCGAGCACGCCGCCGGCGTCGACGTGGGCGAGGATCTTCTGCAGCTCCTCGACCTCGGCTCGCAGCTTCGGGTCGCCGGACTTCGCCTGCTTCTCGACCCGTTCGAGCCGCCGCTCGACGTGGTCGCGGTCGGCGACGAGCAGCTCGAGCTTGAACGACTCGAGGTCGTCGTCCGGGGTCGGCGCGACGCCGAACCCGCGCAGGACGACGAGCAGCGCGTCGACCTGGCGCAGCGTCCCGAGCTGGGACGAGCCGGGGATGTCCTGGACGCGGATCGTCGCCGGCGTCACCTTGCGCGCCTTGACCACATCCGCGAGCTGCTGCAGCCGCGGGTCGGCGATCGGCGCCATGCCGACGTTCGTCTTCCCGTACTCGCCGCCTCCCGCCTTCGTCAGCGCGGTGAAGAGCGACGTCTTGCCGCCGCCGGACGGCCCGACGATGCCCACCTCGAGTGCCATCGGCCGTGGAGGGTAGCTACGACACGGCGGCGTGCCGGAGGCGCTTCTCGAGCGCCGCGAGGGCCCGGTGCTGCAGCGACTTCACCGCACCCTCGGTCTTGCCGAGGATCGTCGCGGCCTCCCCGTTCGAGAACCCGAAGACGAACTTCAGCGTCAGCACCTGCTGCTGGTCGAGCGAGAGCTCGTCGATCAGCTCGAGCAGCGAGCCGCGCCCGAGCGACTCGAGAGCCTCCTCCTCGGCGGAGGTCGACCCGTCCGGCTCGGGCTCGGGCACCTCCTCCTCGGGCTGCCAGCGCCTGCCGGCCCGGAAATGATCCATCGCCAGGTTGTGGGCGATGCGGAAGAGCCACGCCGAGAACGGCGCCGACTGCCGCCGGTACCGGCCGATCGCCTCCAGCATGCGGACGAACGTCTGTGTGGTCAGGTCTTCCGCGTCGTGACGGTTGCCGACGGTGACGTGCAGGTAGCCGTAGATCCGATCGAAGTGGACGAGGTACAGCTCCTCGAGCGCCTCGCGGTCGCCTCGCTGGGCGCGGTCGACGAGACGCCGCGTCGAGTTGTCCGGCATACGCCGGTTCGTGCCCCGTGACGGGCCTGCTCAACCCTGGCTACGCAGCGGTGCCGAAGCCGACCCGGCTCTCGCGGGCGAAGCGCTTCACGTAGATGACGCGCTTGAGCACGATCGTGTAGCTCCCGTCCTCCGACTCGAACGAGTAGACGGAGTCACGGTCGCCGACGAGCGCGGCGTCGAGCTCGTCGGCGATCTTCGTCGAAACGAGGACGGAGAGCACCTGCGGGCCGTCGAAGGCGATCTCGATGCGGATCCGGTCGATGTCAGCCATGGCCCACGAACTCTGCCAGAACTCCGCCGGTCGCCTCCGGGTGGACGAACGCGACCTGCAGGCCGAAGAGCCCGACGCGCGGTGTCTCGTCGATCAGCGGAACGCCGTCCGCCTTCAGCCGCTCCAGCTCGGCGCCGACGTCGTCGACCTCGAACGCGACGTGGTGGAGGCCCGGCCCGCGCTTCTCGAGGAAGCGCCCGACGGGCGTGTCCGGCGCGAGCGCGGCGAGCAGCTCGATGCGCGAGCCGGCGACACGGAGCGACGCAGCCTCGACGCCCTGGTCCTCGACGCGCTCGCGATGCTCGACGGTCGCCCCGAAGAGGGCAGTGTAGGTGGCGATCGCCGCGTCCAGGTCATCGACGGCGACGCCGATGTGGTGGACGCCGCTCACGCGCTCGGATCGGCGTTGAGCGCCCGCACGACGCCGACGGTGTCGGCGGAGCGGGACTCCGGCTCGACGCTTGCGAACAGCTCGACGAGCTCCTCGCGGGTCAGCGTCTCCTTGTCGAGCAGCGCCGATGCGACCCGGTCGAGCGCCGGGCGGTGCTTGGCGAGCAGTCGGCGAGACTCCTCGTACGCGTTGTCGGTGAGCCGCGCCTGCTCCGTGTCGCGGAGCCGCTTCGTCTCCTCCGAGAGCGCGTAGTTGTCGGCGCGCATCGTGCGCGACGTGACCGCCTCGCCCATGCCCCACTCGAAGACCATGGCGCGCGCGATCTGCGTCACCTTCTCGAGGTCGTTGGCGGCGCCGTTCGTGACGCGGCCGAAGACGAGCTCCTCGGCGGCGCGGCCCGCGAGGGCCATCACCATCCAGTCCAGCAGCTCCTCCTTCGTCTCGAGGTAGCGCTCCTCCTCGGGAAGGTGCAGCACGTACCCGAGCGCGGCGCCGCGCGCGATGATCGTCGCCTTCTGCGGCTCGTTGCCGACGAGGTGCGACACGAGTGCGTGGCCGCCCTCGTGGTAGGCGAGGATGCGCTTCTCCTTGTCGGTGACGACGCGCCGCTGCTGAAGGCCGGCGATGACGCGCTCGAGCGCGTACTCGAAGTCGTCCCGGGTGATCGTCGTGTGGTTCTTGCGGCCGGCGCCGATCGCCGCCTCGTTGCAGATGTTCGCAAGCTCCGCACCGGTGAGGCCGGCGGTCTGCCGTGCGACGTTCTCGAGCTCGACGTCGGGGTCGAGCGGCTTGCCGCGCGTGTGGACCTTGAGGATGTCCACACGCCCCTTGAGGTCGGGCGGGCGGATCAGGATCTGGCGGTCGAAGCGGCCAGGGCGGAGCAGCGCCGAGTCGAGGTCCTGCAGCCGGTTCGACGCACCCATCACGACCACCTGGTCGCGCGGGCCGAAGCCGTCCAGCTCGACGAGCAGCTGGTTCAGCGTCTGATCCTGCTCGCGGTTGAACCCGTGCCCGCTGCGCGCCTGGCCGACGGCGTCGAGCTCGTCGATGAAGACGATCGACGGCGCGTTCTTCCGCGCCTCCTCGAAGAGCTTGCGGATGCGCGCCGCGCCGAGGCCGGCGAACATCTCGACGAACGCGGAGGCGCTCTGCGCGTAGAAGCGCGCGCCGGACTCGTTCGCGACTGCCTTGGCGGCGAGCGTCTTGCCGGTGCCGGGAGGCCCGTGGAAGAGGATGCCCTTCGGCACGCGCGCGCCGAGCGACTCGAACTTCGCCGGGTCGCGCAGGAAGTCGACGATCTCCTGCAGCTCCTCCTTCGCCTCGTCGAGGCCGGCGACGTCCGCCCACGTGACGGATGACGCCGAGCCGGGCGTGATCTCCATGGGCTTGACGCGCGGCATCAGCTTGACCGTCTTCCAGAGCAGCCAGACGACCACGCACATGAGCAGGAAGAACAGGATCGGCAGCCAGTCGAGGGCGAAGTTCGAGATGAACTTCGAGAGTTCGGAGGCGAGCGGCATCACGAACCCATCGGCAGCGGGATGCCCGGACTAAAGCGGACGCCCCGCTCGTGCCATTCCGCCAGGCAGGCGGCAGTCCGCTCGGGGTCGAGCCCCCGCGAGGCGTCCTCCACGAACGTGACCGCGCGCCCGCGGTCGAGCAGGCCGCGGATGGCGGCGGCGTCGCACACGTCGGTGGCGACGCCGAACAGGATCACCTCGTCCGGGTCGAGCAGCTCGAGCAGCCGGTCGGTGTTCGGGTTCGTGAAGACGTCGAAGTGCTTCTTGAGGAGCAGGAACTCGCGGCCGGCGAGGAAGCGATCGGGGACGAGCGTGTGCCCGATCGGCACCGGATCGTCCTGCCGCGTCTCGGGGATCTTCTCGGCGCCGCGCGTCGCGCGCAGGCAGTGTGGCGGGTACGTCGTCAGGAAGTCCGGCGTCTCGGAGATCTCCGGGTCGGTCAGCTCGTGGTCGTCGGCCGACGCAACGTGTGGGATCCCCTCGGCGCGCGCCCACGCGACGAGCTCCGCCATGGCGGGCACCGCCTCCTCCGCGCCGGGCACGGCGAGCCTGCCGTCGGCATGCACGAAGTCGACCTGCGTGTCGACGTCCCACAGCACGCGCTTCAGGTGACGGCCTCCATGCGAGGGTTCGGGCGGTAGCGCCTGCCGACCTTCGCGGACGGCACGCCGTCGGTCAGGACGATGTCGGCGGTGAAGTCGTTCGAGCCGCGGATCAGCGACGAGCCGATGCCGTAGGCGTCGACCGGGACGCCGTCCTCCTCGAACTCGCGGATCTTGTCGACGGTGAAGCCGCCGGAGACGACGATGCGCACACTGTCGAAGCCGGCGTCGTCGAGCGCGTCCCGCACCTTCCAGACGAGCCGCGGGTTGACGCCGGTCGGCCTGAAGTCGCCCATCTCCTCCCAGACCGAGCGGTCGACGAGGGACTCGGAGGTGTCGAGCCGCACGCCCCAGAGCCGCGGGCCGAGCGCGTTCGCAACGTCGAGCGCGGTGCGCACCGAGTCGTTCGCGAAGTCGACGAGCACCGTGACGTTCATGTCCTCCGGCGCCCACTCGGCGAAGCGCCGTGCCGCCGCGACGGTGTCGCCGCCGAACGAGGCGATCAGCGAGTGCGGCACCGTGCCGAGCCCGCGGCCGCCCCACCACGACGCCTGCTCGTCGGTGGTGACGCCGATCGGCGCGCCGACGACCTGCCCCGCGACGTACGCGGCGTAGCCGTCGCCGGTCTGCACGCGGTGATGATCGTGGCGCGCCGGCATGAAGATCACCGGCTTGCCGTTCGCCGCGCGCAGCACGTTCGCGGTGTTGGTCGTGATCAGCGTGCGGCGCGCGAGCACGCCGAGGTAGACGGTCTCGAGGTGCGCGAAGGTCGTGTAGTCGCCCTCGATCGTCATCACGGTCTCGTACGGCGCGATCGCATCGCCGTCGTAGAGCGCGTTGACGGTGAGCGCGTCGAAGTCCTCGGCGCAGAGCTTGAGGATGGCGATCGCCTCGTCCATCCCGCCGAGGTACGCCTGGTTCTTCTGGAACACCTGCATCACGACCTGCGGGTGGCGGCCCGCCTCGAGCAGGGCGGCGCGCGTGTGGTTGAAGTAGGCGTCCGTGTACCAGCCGGCGCGCATCTTCTCGACGGGGAGGTCGAAGATCGTCGGGTCGAGGCGCTGCCTAGTGAGGATCACGTTCGAGCTCCAGGCACGCGTTGAGCGCGGCGTCGGCGACCTCGATCTGCTCCGGCGTCGGCTGCCGCGTTCCGGAGCGGTGCTGCAGCTCGTAACCGGGCTTGGCGAGCGCGCGGGCGAGCGGATGCCTGGGGTTGCGGGTCATCCAGCCGAAGAGCTCGACCGACGCCGCCATCGCTCCGACCGCAGCCGCGATCCGCGCGGCCTGGCGGTACTCGGCCGGAGCCCGCTCGGCGATGACGTTGCCGACGGCGGTGGTCACGAGCATCGGCCCGACGAGGTGCGAGCCGCAGCGCTCGTGCTCCTTCGGCCGGTCCTCGTCGTGCTCGTAGCGTCCGATCGAGATGTGTTCGGCGCCGTGGTACTCCGCCAGCTCGCCGCCGCGGAGCGCGAGCGCAGCCGGCGCGAAGGAGAGGCCCGCGGCGAGCAGCTCGCGCGCGGCGACCGGCATGCGGGACCGCTTCGCGGCGTGCGCGGCGGCAGCGCTCGCAATCATCGCGGCGATCACCGGCGGCCGCTCGAACGGCAGCTGCGCCTCGGGCAGAGCCCGCTTCACGAGCGGCAGCAGCGAGAACGCCTCCGCGAGCCGCGCCGGGCCGCGGAAGAGCGGATTCTTCACCTCGGAGGCGCGAATCCGCTTGCGGCGGGCGACGACCTTCAGCTCGCCGCCCTCGGCCCGCACGGCGCAGGCCCACGCCTGCGGCCCGTGGACGAGCACGCCGTTCCCAAGCGCCATCCCGCCGAGGCGAACCTTCTCCTCCTGGCTCACGCCGTGGAGCGTAGCCTCAGAGCGGCCTGCAGCCGCGCCGCGGCCGGCCCGGGGCGCCCGTCGCCGACCTGCACCTCGTCCACGGCGACGACCGGCATCACCTCCCGGATCGAGGACGTGATGAACGCCTCGTCGGCGCTCTGAAGCTGTACGAGCGGGAACGCACCCTCCTCGACCGGCTCGAGGCTGCACACGAATCCGCGCGTGACGCCCGGCAGTACGCCCGGGCGCGTCGCGGGCGTGAAGAGCCGGTCGCCGCGCCGCCACCAGACGTTCGCCGTCGAGGCCTCGAGCACGAGCCCGCGCCCGAGGAAGACGACCTCGTCGGCTCCCAGCCGCTCCGCCTCGCGCCGGGCCGCGAACGGGATGCCGTAGCTCGTCGCCTTGACGCCGCCGAGCACCGTCGGCGGCTCACCCACCTCGAACGTGCCGAGCCTGATCCCGCGGGCGCGCTGGGCCTCCAGGCCCTCCGGGAGCGGCGCAGCGGTCGCGAGCAGGGTCGCCGAGGTGCGATAGAGACGCAGCACGCAGTCGGGCGGAGCGGCCGCGACGACCTGCGCCACGAGCTCCTCGATGCCGTCGGGCGGGTCGAGCGCGAGCGCGCTCGCCGAATGGCGGAACCGCTCGAGATGCTCGGCGAGCAGGAACGGGCGCCCGGCGTAGACGCGCAGCGTCTCGAACGCAGCGGCGCCGCGAAGGAGCGCCTCGTCGTCCGCTCCGAAGACCGGCGCGGACGGGTCCACGAGACCGCGGCCCGCGACGCCGGCGGCGAGCAGGGTCACGCGGTCACCGGCGCTGCGACGGCGGCGAGCAGCGGCCGCGCCTTGACCCACGACTCCTCGATCTCCGCGTCGGCATCGGAGTCCCAGACGATCCCGCCTCCGACCCAGAGGTGGATCCGCCCTTCGGCGAGCGCGAACGTCCGGATCGTGAGCGAGAGGTCGAAGTCGCCGTTCGGGTAAACGGTTCCGAGAGCGCCCATCGATGCCCCGCGGCCGACGGGCTCCAGTCGCTCGATCTGGCGCATGGCGGCGATCTTCGGCGCCCCGGTGATCGACCCTCCCGGAAAGGTGGCGTCCAGGATCTCGGCGAGTCCGACGCCGGGCCGCAGCCGGCCTTCGACGGTCGAGACGAGGTGCGTCACGCCTGCGAGCTCGTACTGGGCCATCAGCTCCGGCCAGCGAACCGTTCCCGGCTCGCACACACGCGACAGGTCGTTCCGCTCCAGATCCACGATCATCACGTGCTCGGCAGCGTCCTTCTCGTCGTCGACGTCCTCGCCGAGCGGGCGCGTGCCCTTGATCGGCTTCGTCCAGAGCCGGTCGCCGCGGCGGGCGAGGAAGAGCTCGGGCGAGGCCGACACGATCGCCCAGCCCGCGCCGGTGAGCGTCTGCGCGTGCAGCGGCCCGAGTGCGGCGGCGAGGCCGGCCGGCGAGCCTTCGAACTCCGCAGCGAGATGCTGGACGAGGTTCACCTGGTAGACGTCGCCGCGCCGGATCGCGGCCCGCACCTCGTGGATCGCGGCGGCGTAGTCCTCGTCGCTCCAAGTGCGCTCCCAGGCGCCGACGCGAAGGGAAGTGACGTAGGGGTACCTCTCCATCGCCGTCCGTTTGCGACAGGCGATCGCCGGAACAAGCCATTGTTCGTGTGACGGATACGCAACAAATACTCCCGCCGGCTCGGCGAGGCCGGCGCACCAGCGCTCGAGCGCCTCGTAGTCGTGCTCCCAGAGCTCAAGCACAGACGGTCTTCGCAGCGTGACGGAGGAAGCGCAGGCCGAACTCGAGATCATCGACCGGGACGCGCTCGTTCGCAGAGTGGATGAGGCGCGCGGCGACCTCAGAGTCGAGTGCGCGCGAGGGGAAGAAGCCGTAGGCGACGGTGCCGAACGCCTCACGCAGCCAGTGCGAGTCGGTGAAGCCCGCCACGCACATCGGCGCGGCCGCGGCGCCGGGCTCCTCCTGCTCGACGAACGACGCGACGGCGTCCCACAGCGGGCCGCCGATCGGCGAGCGCGTGCCGCCCTGCCGCTCGACGTTCTCGAGCTCGTAGTCGCCGTCGCCGAGCCACGCGCGGAGCGCCGCTTCCGCCTGCTCGGGCGTCTGGCCGGGCAGGATCCGGACGTCGACCGTGATCTCGCAGCTCGCCGGGATGACGTTCCGCTTGTCCGAGGCCTGCGCCATCGTCGGGCAGACGGTCATGCCGAGCAGCGGCTCGATCAGCTCGGCCGCGAGCGGCGACACGGCACGCGCCGCGTCGAGCGCCTCGGTGGCCGGCGGGGCCGAGCCGAGCACCGCATCGAGGAAACCGGCGACCTCGGGTATCAGCTGCGGCTCGACGCCGAACTGCCCGAGCCGTGCGAGGAGCGGAGCCGCCTTGACGAGCGCGTTGTCGCCGATGCCCGGCATCGACGCGTGGCCGCTGCGCCCGCGCACCCGGAGGACGAACGGCGAGCTCATCTTCTCGGCGGTCGAGCAGAGGTAGAACGCGCGGCCGCCGAGCACGACGCGCTCGCCCGAGCCCTCGTTGACCGAGAAGTCCGCGCGCACCGCGTCCGGATGCTCCTCGACGAGCCACTGCAGGCCGTAGCCTGCGCCGACCTCCTCGTCGGCGGCCGCGACGAAGATCACGTCGCCGGAGCCGCGCCAGCCCTCACGGGCGAGCGACGCCAGCGCGACCGCCGATGCGGCCACCTCGCCCTTCATGTCGAGCGCCCCGCGGCCCCAGATCTCGCCGTCGACCAGCTCGCCGCCGAACGGGTCGCGCTCCCACTCGGCCGGGTCGGCGAGCACGACGTCGGTGTGCGAAAGCAGAGCGAGCGACGGTCCGTCGCCGCGGCCGCGGAGACGCGCGACGAGATTCGCGCGCTCGGGCACACGCGCGTACAGCGCGCACTCGACGCCCGCCGCCTCGAGGTAGTCGCGCAGGAGCTCCGCGGCGGCGGTCTCCTTCCCAGGCGGGTTCGTCGTGTCGAGCCGGATCAGCTGCTGCAGCAGCTTCGCCGTCTCACTCATTTACGGGTGCCGAGCACGAGCAGGTAGCGGCGCGGAGCGCGCACGCTCCCTTCCGGTGTCCGGTAGCTCTCGTAGAGCTCCACGAACGCGCGGTGGAACTCGTCGAGCTCCTGCTCCCTCAGCCGCTTGATCAGCGAGATCACCGGCGGCGCGGACTCCGAGAAGAGCCGCCAGATCTCCTCGCCGGACTCGGCGTCGAGCCAGAGCGTGCCGTCCTCGAACTCGAGCTCGAAGTCCTCGCCGAGCATGTCCTCGACATGGTCCTCGCGGCCCCACTCGTACGCCTCGCGGCCCTCGATCGGCTCCTCGGTGAAGCGGCGGTACAGGTCCCCCAGCTTGGGGTTCGGCTTCCAGGCGGTGAACCCCAGGCGCCCGCCGGCGCGCGTGACCCGGCCGAGCTCGGCGGCGACGTTCGCGTGGTCGGGAGCAAAGATGAGGCCGAAGTTGGACACGACCACGTCGAACGAGCCGTCGTCGTACTGCAGGTACTCGATGTCGCCCTGGTCGAACGCGACGTCGACGCGCTCCTCGGCGGCGCGCTCGCGCGCCTTCGCGAGCATCGGCCCGGTGAAGTCGACCCCGGTGACCGCGGCGCCGCGCCGGGCCGCGCGGATCGCCACCTCGCCCGTGCCGGTGGCGAGATCGAGCACATGCTCGCCCGGCGCGATCCGCAAGAGCTCCACCAGCTGGTCCTGAACAGGCCCGAAGCGGGCCGCGAGCCGCTCGTAGGTGCCTTCGCTCCAGTCCACGCTCATTCCTCCAAGAGCATACTTTCGCCGTGGCCGACCTCTTCAGCGAGGCCGCCGGGCGGCGGCTCGGCGCCAGCGCCCCGCTCGCGCAGCGGCTCCGGCCGGCGAGCCTGGACGACTTCGCCGGCCAGGAGCACGTGATCGGCCCGAAGCGGGCGCTCCGGCTCGCGATCGAGCAGGACCGCGTCCCCTCGATGATCCTCTACGGCCCGCCCGGCTCCGGGAAGACGACGCTCGCGCGGATCGTCGCCCAGACGACCGGCTCCGCCTTCGAGGAGCTGTCGGCGGTGCAGGCGACGGTCTCGAACGTGCGCGAGGTGCTCACGCGCGCCCGCGAGCGCCTCGGCGCGCAGGGGCAGCGGACGATCCTCTTCCTCGACGAGATCCACCGCTTCAACAAGGCGCAGCAGGATGCGCTGCTGCCCGGCGTCGAGGAAGGCCTCGTGACGCTGATCGGCGCGACGACCGAGAACCCGTACTTCGAGGTGAACTCGGCGCTCCTCTCGCGGACGCAGATCTACGAGCTCGAGCCGCTGTCGCTCGAGACGCTACGGGGAATCGTGCGCCGCGGCGCGGAAGCGCTCGGAGCGGACGTGCCGGAGGACGTCGAGGAGCTGATCGCGGGACGGGCGGGCGGCGACGCGCGCAACGCGCTCAACATCCTGGAGCTGTCGGTCGAGACGGCGCGGGCCGAGAACGCGGAGCTCGAGGCGCGGCACGTCGACGACGCGGCGCGCAAGCGCCCGCTCGCCTACGACAAGGGCGGCGACCGCCACTACGACTTCATCTCGGCCTGGATCAAATCGACGCGGGCGAGCGACGTGCAGGCGTCCGTCTACTACCTGGCGGCGATGATCGAGGGCGGCGAGGACGCGCGCTTCATCGCCCGCAGGATGATCGTGCTCGCCTCCGAGGACATCGGCAACGCCGACCCGCAGGCCCTGCTCGTCGCGGTCGCCGCGGCGCAGGCGGTCGAGCACGTCGGGCTGCCGGAGGCGCGCATCAACCTCGCGCAGGCGGCCGTGTACCTCGCCCGCGCGCCGAAGTCGAACGCGTCCTACGTCGCGCTCGGCCGCGCGACCGAGACGGTGCGCGAGCGCGGCAACCTGATGCCGCCCGCATCCCTCCGCTCGGCCGCTTATCCGGGCGCGCGCAAGCTCGGCCGCGGCGCCGGGTACGTCTACCCCCACGACGACCCGGCCGGGTTCGGGGTCGACTGCCTCCCGGAGGAGCTCGCGGGCACCGTGTTCTACGAGCCGTCCGGGAACGGCGACGAAAAGCCGCGCGAGCGGGGCGCGGATCCCTAGAGGATCCGCTTGCCGAGCGCGCTTGCGACCAGCTCGACGGCGAGCTGTGCGGTCTCGTTCTCGCGGTCGAGGATCGGGTTCACCTCGACGACGTCCAGCGAGTCGATCGCGCCGGCCTCGGCGACGAGCTCGAGCGCGAGGTGCGCCTCGCGGTAGGACAGCCCGCCGCGCACCGGCGTCCCGACGCCGGGCGCGAACATCGGGTCGACCGCGTCGAGGTCGAGGCTGACGTGCAGGAACGCCTCGCCGGCGAGGAACGCGAGCGCGTCCTCGACGACCCGCTCCATGCCGAGCCGGTCGACGTCGCTCATCGTGAACACGCGCACGTCGAGATCCGCGATCAGGCGCCGCTCGCCGGGGTCGAGCGAGCGGATGCCGACGAGCGCCGCCTTCCGCACCGACGGCGTCGGGTAGACGTCGGACGCGAACGCGTCGCCCGCGACGCCGAGCGCGGCGGCGAGCGGCATCCCGTGCACGTTCCCGGTCGGCGAGGTGGTGGGGCGGTTCAGGTCGCCGTGCGCGTCGATCCACAGGACGGACCCGGCGCCGGAGCGCTTCGCCATGCCCCCGAGGGAGCCCATCGCGATCGAATGGTCGCCGCCGAGCACGAGCGGGAAGTGCCCCTGCGCGGCGGCGTCCTCGACGAGCGCGGCGAGCTGCTCGCAGACCTGCTTGATCGGGCCGAGATAGCGGGCGGCCGGGTCGCCCTCGTCGATCACCTCCGGCACCGGCGCACGGACGTCGCCCCAGTCCGCCACGTCGCGCCCGAGCTCGCGGATGCGCGACGCGAGCTCCGCATAGCGAATCGCAGACGGCCCCATGTCGACGCCGCGGCGGCCGGCGCCCAGGTCGAGACCGGCGCCGATGATGGCGACGGGAGACGGCGCGCCGGTCACGCGCGCTCCACGGTCTGGGCGGTGTTGATCGCGCTGCGCAAGTCGTCGAGGAGTGTTGTAGCCGCTCGGGCCGGCCGGTGAGCGGGGAACGAGTCATGAGCGCTTGCGCCCCTGGTCCTCGCATGTGCCCCGTCGGGCGCGGGCTCAGACCGACCAGGAGGCCCGGAACGCCTGCTGGGCCCCGGTGGGCGCGTCGAGCTCGATGCCGAGCGTGCGCAGCTTCGTGCGGGCGATCAGGTCGTCGAGCTCATCCGGGAAGGCGCCGACACCGGGCGGGACGCCGCCCGCGGCGAGCCGGTGAACCGAGAGCGCCTGGACGGAGAAGGAGAGATCCATGATCTCGATCGGGTTCCCGTCGAGCCCGGCGATGTTCACGAGCGCGCCGCCGACGAGCACGTGCACGCTCCGGTCGCCGAGCCGGTAGGTGCGGACGCCGCGCCGCGCCTCGTGCGCCTCGGCAGCTGCCGCCGCGAGCGCGGGCACGTCGAGCTCGCGGTCGTGGTGGCCGGCGTTCGCCAGGATCGCGCCGTCCTTGAGCAGCCCGAAATGGTCGCCGGTGACGACCTGGGTCAGGCCGGTCGCGGTCACGACCACGTCCGCGTCCGGCAGCGCCTCGGCGAGCGGCGCGACGCGGAAGCCGTCCAGGTGGGCGGTCAGCGCCCGCACCGGGTCGATCTCGACGACGGTCACCCGGCCGCCCAGCCCGTCCGCCGCACGCGCGAGCCCCCGGCCGACGAAGCCGTAGCCGACGATGCAGAACGTGCGGCCCGCCGCGAGCACGTTGGTCAGCGCGAGAATCGCGGTCAGCGCCGACTCGCCCGTGCCGTACGGGTTGTCGAAGAGGTGCTTGCAGCGCGCGTCGTTGGCGGCGACGGCCGGGAACGGGAGCCGGCCCTCCGCCTCGAGCGCGCGCAGCCGCGCGACGCCGGTCGTCGTCTCCTCGCTCACGCCCTGGAGGCGTTCGTAGAGATCGGGTCGGTGCTCGGCCATCCGGCGCGTCAGCTCGGCGCCGTCGTCGATCACGAGCTCGGCGCCCGACGCGGCGACGGCGAGCAGGTCGGCGGTGAACTCGTCGGCGGAGGCGCCGTGCCGCGCGTGCACCTCGACGCCCTCGTCCGCGAGCGCGGCGCAGACCGCGTCCTGCGTCGAGAGCGGGTTCGAGCCGGCCGCGACGACCTCCGCGCCCGCCTCGCGCAGGGCGAGCACGAGGCACGCGGTCTTCGCCTCGAGGTGGACGACCACCGCGAGCTTGCGTCCCGCGAGCACACCGTCGCCGAGGCGCGGCGCGAGCGCGCGAAGGACGGGCATGTGCTCTCTCGCCCACGCGATCCGCTGGCGTCCTTCGTCTGCCGTGCCGGGCATGGGGAAATGGCGAGGGCCGGACTTGAACCGGCGACACCACGGTTTTCAGCCGTGTGCTCTACCAACTGAGCTACCTCGCCGCGCGACCCGGAGTGTAGCCGGGCGCAGACAAAAAGAGACGTCCGGACCGGTGCTACCGCGTCGCGAACGTCCCTGTGACCGGAGCCTACGAGGGATCGGGCCGCCGCGCAAGCAAGGCGAGCCCGGCACCCTCGGCGAAGCTCGCAACGTGGGCGAATCCACGCCGCTCGAGCTCCGCCTGCACCCGCTCGAGCGGCACCCAGATCGGCGTCTTCGGACCGAGCGCGAACGCGACCGCGACGTGGCCGCCCGGGGCGGTGACCCGAGCGAGCTCGTCGAAGAAGGGGATCATGTTGTTCAGGACGACGGCGTCGAACGACGCGTCCGCGAACGGAAGCGCCGACGAGTCCGCGATCTCGTACCGCTCGCGGCCGGACGACGCGAGGCGGCGCGCCTCGTCGATCATCCCGTGCGAGAGGTCGACGCCCGTGACCTGCGCCTCCGGCCACAGCGACGCCGCGAGGCGCGCGGCCGCACCGCTGCCGGTGCCGACGTCGACAACCCGCGCGGGCGGCGCCGGGATCGCCTCGAGCGCGGCGCGCACCGGCCGGAGGCGCTCGTCGCTGACGCGCGTCGCCTCCCAGGTCGGCGCGAGGCGATCGAAGTTCCGTTCGAACGGCCTCCGGAACAGCCGCCAGGCGCCGGGGGCGCGAACGACCACGTCGGTCACGAGCCGCGCGAAGCGCTGTGCGGCGGTCATGCGATCGCCACGCGGATGTCGTCGCCTGCGCCGACGCCGGTCAGCCCCGCGGCGTCCCCGTTCGAGATCGCGAGCGTCATCAGCCCGTACGAGTCCTCGTAGAAGATCAGCTCGCCCGCCGAGGCGTCGGCGAACGCCGAGGCGACGAAGGCGTAGTACCGGTCGAGCGCGAGCCGGATCTCGACCCGGTCGCCCGGCGCGAGGCCGAGCGCGTCCACGTGCGCGCGCCGGGCGTTCGTGGAGACGTTGCCGAAGCGGTCGACGACGAGCACCGTGCCCGCGATCTGGGACCGGCCGACCTCCGGCTCGGGAATCGCGACGCGCACGAGCGCCGCCGGGTCGACGGCCGGCCCGAGCTCGGAAAGCGGGACGCCGGCGGCAAGGTGCGCGGCGGCGGGCGAGAAGACGTCGCGCGCGTGGAAGGTGTGCGAGACGTCCGGGAGCCGGAAGCGCGGCTCGGTGAGCTCGTGCGCTGCCGTGACGCCGAGCGGGTCCGCTGCGAGCATCAACAGGCCGTTGTCCGGGCCGACGAACACACGGCCGTCGGCGGTCTCGACGGCAACGGCCCTCCGCTCGCTGCCGACGCCGGGGTCGACGACGGCGAGGTGCACGCCGACCGGCATGTACGGGAGCGTGTTCGCAAGCACGAGCGCGCCCTGGAGCACCGCCTGCGGCGGGATGCCATGCGTCACGTCGATGACGCGCGCGTCAGGCGCGATGCCGGCGATGACGCCGTGACACGTGCCGACGAAGTCGTCCTGCAGGCCGAAGTCGGTCACGAAGGTGATCGTCTTCACCGGCGGGACTCCATCACATCGCGCACTGCGGCGACGAGGCCGTCGAGATCGTGCGTCGCCGCTTCGCGCAGCACCTGGAGCCCGGCCGACTGCGCGATGCGCGTCGTCTCGGGGCCGATCGTCACCGCGGGCGCGGTGCCGCCGACGCCCGCATACGCGCGCGCGGCCGAGCCCGACGCGAGCACGACGACGTCGCCGTCGGGCGGCTCCGGGGTGAGCAGCCGGGTGCGGTAGAGCGCGACGAAGTCCGCGCCGAGCGCGTCGACCGGCCCGCGCCGCGCTCCCTCGGCGGCCGCGAAGAGGATGCGCCCGGCGGGCTGCGGGAACTCGGCGACCAGCGCATCCTGAGAGTGCTCCGAGGGCACGAACGACGGCTCGAGGCCCCAGCGGCGGAGCATGTCTGCGGTGCCGGGCCCGACGGCCGCGATCTTCGGCAGGTTGCGCCCGCGGCGCGCGATCTCCTCGGCGCCGTTCGGGCTGGTCACGATCAGCCAGTCGTAGTCGCCGGCGTCGACCGGCTGGCCGGAGAGCCGTTCGATCTCGATCAGCGGGCATTCGACCACCTCGGCGCCGATCCCCTCGAGCGCCTCCGAGAGCGGGCGCGCCTGGTGGCGCGGGCGAGTGACGATCACCCTCATGGCCGTGCGGCGAGCAGCTCTCGTGCCAGGGCGACGGGATCGTCGCCGCTCCGCCGCTCGACCCACTCACCGTCTTCGCCCGCGATCAGCGCGCGCAGCGTGGTCCCGTCGTGGTACGCCGCGACGGGCGCGAGGCAGCCGGCGCCGATCTCCGCCACGCACGCGCGCTCCGGCTCGACCCGCGCGCGTGTCGGGACGTCGTCGGCGCGCGCGACGAGCTCCTCCTCCCCGGCGCGGACCTGCAGGGCGAGCGCGCCCTGCGCCGCCTCGGGAAGCATCAGCTCCGGGTCGAGCCGTGCGCCGACCTCACCCGCGAGGCCGAGCCGGTCGAGCCCGCACGCGGCGAGGACGATCGCGTCGAGACCGCGTTCGACCCGCTTGCGCAGACGCGTGTCGACGTTCCCGCGCAGCGGCTCGACCGAGAGCGTCGGCTCGAAGGCGAGCAGCTGCGCACGCCGGCGCGCCGACGCGGTGCCGATGCGCATGCCGGGGCGGATCGCCTCGGCGCCGACGAGTGCGTCGCGCGGGTCGTCGCGCTCGAGGTACGCGCCGACGGCCAGGCCGTCCGCATCGGTCGAGGTCATGTCCTTCGCGGAGTGGACGGCGACGTCGATGCGGCCGGCGAGCAGCGCCTCCTCGAGCTCCTTGACGAACACGCCGCGGGCGCCGATCTCGCCGAAGGGGCGGTTGCGGTCGCGGTCGCCGGCGGTCGTGATCGGCACGAACGCGATCTCGATCCCCGGCCCGCGCAGCGCCGCCGCCGCCTGCTCGGCCTGGGTGAGCGCGAGCCTAGAGCCGCGGGACCCGACGCGAACGAGCACAGGACGACCTCCCTCCGCGCCTCGAGCGTCCGCACGTCGGGAAGCCGAGCTTCACGCGCAGGAACGCCGAAGGCGCCACGACCGGCAGCGGGCGGTGGATCCTCTTGTCCTCGTGATCACTCATCGTCGAGCCCGAAGAGGTGCCTGACCGCGTCGGCGTACACCGCGCCGTCCGCGCTCACGGCCGCCTCCTTCATGCGCACTGTCGGCAGATGGAGCAGCTTGTTCAAGATCTGGGCGGTCACCGATTCGAGGGTTCGCCGCTCGTCGTCGCTGACCCGCACCTTCGCGAGCTCGGCCGAGCGGATCTGCTCGGCGAGCGCCCGCAGCGAGGCGATCGCCGGCACGACGTCGAGCGAGGCGCGCCAGGAGCGGAACCGCTCGGTCTCCTCGGCGACGAGCTCCTCGGCGCGCGCAGCCTCCGCCCTGCGGCCGGACAGCGTCTCGGCGACGACGGCCTCGAGGTCGTCGATGTCGTAGAGAAAGCAGCCCCCGAGCTTTGCGATCTCCGGATCGAGGTCGCGCGGAACGGCGATGTCGATGAAGAAGAGCGGCGTGCGCCGCCGGGCCGGGATCTCGTCGGCGCGGAGCACGGGCTCCGGCGCGGAGGTCGAGGAGACGACGACGTCGACGTCGCCGAGATGCGCCGAGAGCTCGTCGAGGCGCAGCGGCGTCCCGCCGAAGCGGTGCGCGAGCTCGCGCGCGGTCTCCTCGGTGCGGTTCGCGACAAACGCGATCTCGGCGCCGCGCGAGGCGAGGTTGGCGGCCGCAAGCTCGCCGATGCGGCCGGCGCCGACGAGCAGGACGCGCCGGCCGGCGAGATCGCCGAACACCTGCGCGGCGAGCGCGGCGGCCGCGGACGAGACCGAGGCGGGGCTCTCGCCGATCGCCGTCTCCGTCCGCACGCGCTTGCCGACGCCGAGCGCCTGCCGGAAGACGTGGTCGAGCACGGGCCCGGGCGTCACCGCCTCGTAGGCGTCTCGCACCTGCCCGAGGATCTCGCCCTCGCCCGGGACGAGCGAGTCGAGCCCGGCGGCGACGCGGAAGAGGTGCTGCGCGGCGGCGTCCTCGTGCAGCCGGTAGAGCACGCCGTCGAGCGGCTCGCCGGCGATCGCCTCGAGCGCGGCGGCCGCCTCCTCCTCGCTCCCGCCTGCGAGGTAGAGCTCCGTGCGGTTGCACGTCGACAGGCACACCGCGTCCCCGAGCGAGCGCGCGAGCCCGGCGGCGGCAGCCGTGTCGAGCGTCACCCGCTCGCGCAGCTCGACGGGTGCGACATGGTGCGAGAGGCCGACCAGCAGGAACGTCATGCGAAATGGCTCCCGGCGAGCGCGAGGCGCGCGACGACGACGAGCGCGAACCCGCCGATCGCGAGCCAGGCGGCGCGGCGGCCGGTCGGGTGCAGCGCAGCGATGCCGCCGTAGACGCCCCAGGTGGCGAGCGTCACCACCTCGAGCGCGTCGAGCGACTCGTGCTCGTGCGCGAGGCGGCCGAGGCCGGCGGCGAGGCCGAGCGTCAGGAGCGGCAGCGACACGAGCACCGTCCGGCGGGTCAGCCGCTCGAGCGACGCGAGCGGCGGCAGCCGCAGCCGCAGGATGTCGGGCGCGCGCCGCTTCAGACGCCGCTCCTCCCAGAGGTAGAGCCCTGCGAGCGCGGCTGCGAGCGTGAAGCCGGCGAACGCGGCCAGCACGAAGCCGACGTGCAGCACGAGGAAGACGCTGCCGTAGTCGGGATGGCCGGCGCTGTGCGCGGCGCCGCCGAGGCCCGCGACGACGAACAGCGCGGCCGCGAACGGCATCACCGCGAGGCCGAGCAGGCGGTAGCGCGGGCGGCAGCCCCAGATCAGGTAGGCGCCGACGATCAGCCACACGAACAGGTTCAGCGAGCCGGCGAAGCTCCACCACGGGAAGCCGCCGGCACGCTCGGCCTGCACCGCAAGGAGCAGCGTCTGCGCGACGAAGCCCAGCCGGACGCCCCAGGTGGCGAGCCGCGAGGTGCGCGCGGACGCGTAGGCGAACGCGGCCTCGCCGTAGCCGAGAAGCGCCGGCCAGAAGAGCGCCTCAACCACGGTCGCGCGCCCTCTCGACGAGCTCGCCGAGCTGCCGCTGGAGCCGCTGCAGCTTCGACGCGATGATCCCCACCCACGCGAGCACGGTGACGAACACGACGAGGTACGCCGCCGCCACGTACTGCCACTCCGAAGGCGGCGCCTTGGTCACGTCAGGAGCTCTTTCAGCTCGCGCAGGTGCGAGTCGATCCGCTTGCCCGTGAGCTCGACCTGGTACAGCGTCGCGAAGAGCCCGAGCATCGCCGCCCACGACACGCAGAAGGTGAGGAACTGCGCGTGCGTCATCTGCGGCCCCTGCAGCGTGAAGACGACCGGGTGGATGAACTTCTGCGACAGCCGGATCGCGAGGAACGAGACCGGGATCAGCACGACGCCGAAGAGCGCGTAGACCGCGCTCATGTTCATACGCGCGGGTCCCGCCTCGACCGAGAAGCGCAGCATGAAGTACGCGCAGTAGAAGAGGAACAGGACGAGGAAGAGCACGAGCTGGTTCTCGCTCCACGTCCACCAGACCCCCCACGACGCCTTCGCCCAGAGCGAGCCGGTGATCAGCGTCAGCGCGCCGAAGATCACGCCCTGGTGGATCGCGACGTAGCTCTCGAGGTCGGCGCGCTCGTCGCGCGTCCGGAGGTAGCGGAGCGCCTTCCACGCGCCCCAGCCGAAGCACGCATACGAGGTGAGCGCGATCGGCACGTGGAAGTAGAAGATGCGCTGCGAGAAGCCCTGGTTGGCGTCGGTCGGCGCGTAGAAGAAGATCAGGGCGAGCGCGGCCCCGAAGAGCACCGTCGTCAGGGCCGGCAGCTTCACGGGCCGAATGGTAGTCCGCTACGCCTCGGCAACGACGTACTCGAACGACGCCCACGAGAGCAGGGCGAAGATGGCGTCGTAGAGCACGAGGAACCAGAGGTACTCGCCCACCCCGCCGACGACGATCGGGATCGCCATCGGCAGGAAGAGGAGCGGCAGCAGGAGCTCGCGGGCGCGCCCGGCGACCGCCATGGCGCCGAAGAGCGTGCCCACCGCGGCGATCCCGACGTCCGCGAGCGCCACGGCGGCGACCGTGCGGCCGTCCAGCCCGGTGAAGAAGACCGCGAAGGCGGGCAGCGCCACGAGCTCCGCCGCGACGAGGAACGCGAGCACGGCAATCGTCTTGCCGAGCCAGATCGTGCTGCGGTCGCACGGCGCGAGGACGAGCGCGTCGAACATCCCCTGCTCGCGCTCGGCGACGAACGCGCGCGTCAGCCCGAGCAGCGCCGTGAAGATCAGCGCCGACCAGAGGAGGCCGCGGGCGGCGACGTCGCCCGTCCCGTGCGGCAGGGCGAAATGGAAGATCGTGAGCGCCGCGATCACGAACAGGAGCATCGACGGCAGCGTCTCCTTCGCCCGCAGCTCGAGCAGCAGGTCCTTGCGCGCAAGCGCCGCCGAGTCCTTCAGGTACGTCACGCGAACGCGAGCCTTTGCGTCGCGAGCCGCTCGACGCGCTCCGGCTCGTGCGTCGCGACCACGCAGGTGCGGCCCTCGGCGAGGAGCTCGTCGAGCAGCTCGAGCCCGCGCGCGTCGAGCGCGTTCGCCGGCTCGTCGAGGACGAGCAGCGACGGGTCGTGCAGCAGGACGCGGCAGAGGCCGAGCCGCTGCTGCATCCCGCGCGAGAACGTCGACACGCGCTCGCGCCGCACCTCCCAGAGCCCGAAGCGCTCGAGCAGCATCCCCACCCGCTCGCCGCGCTCGGGCACCCGGTAGAGCCGCCCGAAGAGGGTCAGGTTCTCGAGCGGCGTCAGCTCGCGGTAGACCAGTGGCTCGTGGCCGAGATACCCGATCGTCTCGCGCGCCGGCAGCCGGAGCTCGCCGGCGGTCGGCGCGGCGAGGCGGGCGAGGATCCGCAGCAGCGTCGTCTTGCCGGAGCCGTTCGCCCCGGTGACGAGCAGGAAGCCGCCGTCCTCGAGGTCGACGTCGACGCCGGCGAAGACACGCCGGTCGCCGAAGCGCTTCGCGAGCCCGCGCGCCTCGATCACCCGCGGTACACCTCCGCCGCGGCACGATGGAACCCCTCCGGCTGCCCGGCGGCCGCGAACGTGTCGGCGATCTCCTCCATCTCACCGACCCAGCGCCAGCCCTTCGCGGCCGCCGACCGCTCGGCGCGCGCGAGCGGCTCGGCGAGCTCGGGCGCCGCGCGCCGCCATTCGTCCTCCAGCCCGTAGTGACGGGCGACGCCGCGGATCGCAAGCAGCATGGCCGCCGTCCCCTTCGTCCACGCCGCATAGGCCATCTTCATGGCGGACGCGTCGGCGACGACACGCGTCTCGAGCGTGAACAGCTCCGCGATCGCGGGAGCGTCGTCACCGGAGAGGTAGAGCGTCGGCGCGTCCGGTCCGCCCACGATGCCGCCGTCGACGTAGCGCGGGTGCAGAGCGGCGATCTCCTGCGCGCGCAGCGGCGAGATCGCGTTCGCGTCGACGTAGACGCCGCCGAACCCGATGCACGCCCGCGCAACCTCAAGCGCGGCGTGCGGCGGGCACACCGAGACGACGACGTCGACCTCTGGAAGCAGCGCGGCGAGCGTGCCCGCGTCGGCGAACGCGGCCGCACGCGCGCGCGTCGCCTCGCTGCGCCCGTCGGATGCCCACAGGACCTCGCCGGCGATCCCCGACCCGATCGCCGCGCCCATCTCACCCGGATGCAGCAGCCCGACGCGCACGCTCACAGCACGTCGGCGAGCACGCAGGCGAAGAAGGCGACCGAGATGACGCCGTTCATGGTGAAGAACGCCGCATCGAGCCGCCGCAGGTCGCCGGGATGGATCAGCAGGTGCTCGTAGAGGAGCAGGCAGCCGACGACGGCGACGCCGAGCCAGTAGGCGGGGCCGACGGAGAGGCCGAGGCCGGTGAGCACGAGCAGCACGATCGTCGCCAGATGCAGCGCGCGGGCGCCGAAGAACGCGCCGCGCTCGCCGAACCTCGTCGACCACGAGTGCAGCCCCTGCTCACGGTCGACGTCGACGTCGAAGAGCGAGTAGAAGAGATCGAAGCCGGCCACCCAGGCGGCGACGGCGGCGCCGAGCGTCCACGCCTGCCAGGGGATCTCGCCCTTGATCGCCGCCCACGCGCCGATCGTAGCAAGCCCGTCAACGGCGCCGAGCCACAGGTGGCAGAGCCACGTGAAGCGCTTGAGGTACGGGTAGACGACGAACATCGCGACGGGGATCGGCGACAGCCAGCGCACGAGCGGGTCGAGCTGGAAGACCGCGACCAGGTAGAGCACGAGCGAGCCCAGGCAGAAGAGGACGACGGTGGTCGTCGTCAGCGCGCCGGACGGGATCTCGCGGCCGGCGGTGCGCGGGTTCGCCGCGTCGATGCGCGCGTCGATCAGGCGGTTCAGCGCCATCGCCAGAGAACGGGCTCCGACCATGGCGAGCGTGATCCACAACAGGTCGTGCCCGGACGGGATGCCGTCGGCGGCGAGGAACGCGCCGACGTATGCGAACGGAAGCGCGAAGATCGTGTGCTCGAACTTGACGAGCCGGTAGTAGAGCCGCGCCAGCTGCATCACGACGTCGACCGGTGACTCGTGGGCGCGCCGGCGAGCAGCTCGAGCGCGTGCGGAAGCGCGGGCCGCAGCACCGCGTAGCCGTCGCGGCAGCCGCCGGTCGAGCCGGGCAGGTTCACGACGAGCGCGCGGCCGAGCACGCCGGCGACGCCGCGCGACAGCAGGCCGTGCGGCGTCTTCGCGATCGAGTCGGCGCGAAGCGCCTCGGCGATGCCCGGCGCCTCGCGCTGGAGCACCGTGCGCGTCGCCTCCGGAGTCACGTCGCGCGGCGCGAGGCCGGTGCCGCCGGTCGTGAGCACGAGCCCCGCCACGGCCGCCAGCTCCTCGATCGCCGACGCGATCTCGTCCGCCTCGTCCGCGACGACGCGCCGCGTCACCGCGTAGCCGTCCGCCGCGAGCAGCTCGGCGAGCGCGTCGCCGCTCCCGTCGGCGGCCTCGCCCCGCGACACGCGGTCCGAGACGGTCAGCACCGCCGCGTTCACTGCTTCGTCTTCTCCACGAGCTCGACCGAGAACGTGACCTGCCTGTCGACCGCCTTGACCATGTCGTAGACCGTCAGCGCGGCGACCGATGCGGCGGTCAGCGCCTCCATCTCGACACCGGTCTGCGCCGTCGTCTCGGCGGAGGCGACGATCTCCACGCCCTCCGGGACGACCCGCAGCTCGACGCCCGCGTGCGTGAGCGGCAGCGGATGGCAGAGCGGGATCAGCTCCGAGGTGCGCTTCGCAGCCATGATCCCCGCGAGCTGCGCGGTCGTCAGCGCGTCGCCCTTCGGCAGCTCGTCCAGCTTCGCAATCGTCTCCGGCAGGAGGCGCACGAGCGCCCGGGCGACCGCACGCCGCCGCTGCGCCGGCTTCGCGCCGACGTCGACCATGCGGACGGCGCCGCTCTCGTCCACATGGGACAGGTCAGTCATGCCCGGAAGCGTACGCCGTGACGCCGTCCAGATCCGCGAGCAGCGCCTCGAGCCAGGCGCGGACGTCGTGCGCCCGGACCCAGTCGCGGATCGCGTCGAGCCGCGCCTGCCGCTCCGCCTGCCCCATCGAGAGCGCCGCGTGCAGCGCCTCGGCCTGCCCCCAGACGTCGAACGGGTTCACCGTGAGACACCACTCGCCGAGCTCCTCGTGCGCGCCGGTGTTCTCCGACAGGACGACGACGCCGTCGCGCACGTTGACGAGCGGCGCCTCCTTCGCCACGAGGTTCAGGCCGTCGTAGACGGCGTTCACGAGCAGGACGTCGAACTGCTTGTACGCGGCGACCGACTGCGGGAAGTTGTCGGCGACCCGCAGCTCGATCGCTCCGTCGTGCCGGGCGTTCAGCTCCGCGGCGGTCCGCTCGACTGCCGCGAGGTACTCCAGGTACTCCGGGATCGCCTGCCGCGACGGATCGAGGAGCGCGAGCATCCGCACCCGCCCGCGCCACTCGGGATACGTGTCGAGGAGGATCCCGAACGCCTCGAAGCCGCGGACGATGTTCTTCGACGGGTCGGTCCGGTCGACGCGCACGACGAGCTTCTCCGGACGCGTCGCAACGATCGCCTCCTCCTCCGCGACGACCTCCGGCGACTCGCGCAGCTCGTCGAACTCCGCCGGGTCGATCGAGATCGCGTGCGCGACGACGTGCGTGCCCTGCGTGCCGCGCATCACCTCTGCGCACGAGAGCTCGAAGTTGTGCGCCCAGCGCCACGTGTGGAAGGCAACGACGTCGTTCGCAAGCAGGCCGTCGTGCACGTCGCGGCGAATCGTCTCGGGCAGCACCGTCCAGTCCATCGGCCACGGGATGTGCACGAAGTGCGCGAGCACAGCGTCGGGGCGCGCTTCGCGCACGTAGCGCGGCGCGAGATAGAGGTGGTAGTCGTGGAAGAAGACTGCGGCATCCGGTCTGTTGTCCAGTTCAGCAACAACGGCGTCGGCGAACGTGCGGTTGACCCGGTCGTAGTCCCGCCACGCCTCGTGGAAGCCCCGGTCGAGAGACGGCGTCACTCCTCGGCTCCAGAGCTCGTGCTGGACGAACCACAGCATCGGGTTCGCGACGACGTTGTAGTAGCGGTCGTAGGCCTCGGGGTCGTGCGCCAGCAGCACGACACCCTCGCTGTTGCCTTCAGCGGCAACAACACGATCCTCGTCGCTGACCGCGCTCGCGATCCAGGTCACGTCGTGGTGCTCGAGCAGGCCGCGGAGCGCCGTGACGAGCCCGCCGCCGCCGCGCCGTTCGATCCGGTTGCCGCCGGCGTCCCGGTCGTACGACACGGGGCCGCGGTTGGAGACGACGATCAGCTGCCTGCGCTCGGACACGGGAAGACCGCAGGCTACGCGAGGCGCTTCACGAACCGGAGGCGAGAGCCGCCCTCCGCCGCGTCGGAGAGCTCGAGCTCGTCCGAGAGCGCGCGGATGATCGCGATCCCGAGCCCGCCCTCGGGCGGCTCGTCGCCGGCGGCGGCCGGAGCCGCACCGGCCCGGAAGCCCTCCCCGCGGTCACGCACCTCGACGACGAGCCGGTCGTCGTGGAGCTCGTAGAGGATCTCGACGACCCCCTCCCCGCCCGGGTAGGCGTGGCGCACGGAGTTGGTGCAGGCCTCGGTCAGCGCGAGCTTCAGGTCGCCGAGCACCTCGGGCGAGATCGCGTGGCCGTTCAGGCCCGCGATCCCGGTCAGCGCAAGCCGGCCCAGCGCGATGTATTCCGGCTTCGCCGGAATGGTCAGCCTGATCGCGTGGCCGTTCGCGCGAGACAAAGCTTGCTGATTCTGCCGAATCCTGCTGTCGGAGCCCCTCTCGGAACCCGCATTCCCGCTGCGGGCCGGTTCTAACCCAGGGCGCGGGCGCCGAGCTTGACCGAGACCGTGCGGCGCGCGGCGCCGTTCACGACCGTGAAGCGGGCGGTCTGGCCCGGCGCGAAGCGGTTCGCAACGATCCGCACGACGTCGGACGCGGTCCGCACCGGCTGCCCGCCGATGGCGACGATCGCGTCGCCGCCCACCGGGACGACGAGCCCGTCGAACGCCGCCGTTCGGGTCGCCGCGCGAAGACCGGCCTCTGCGGCCCCGGAGCCGGGGACGACGCGGCTGATCAGGGCCCCGTAGCGCGCCGCGTAGCCGAAGCGCTTCGCGATCGACGGCGTCAGGTCCTCGGTGTCGATGCCGACGTAGGCGTAGCTGACCGAGCCGGTCGCAAGCAGCTCCTCCATCGAGCGCCGCGCGGCGTCGATCGGGACGGCGAAGCCGACGCCCTCCGAGCCCGACCCCGCGCCGCCGCTCGAGCTGATCTGCGCGGTGATCCCGATCACCTGGCCGCGCGCGTCGAAGAGCGGGCCGCCGGAGTTCCCGTGGTTGATCGGAGCGTCGGTCTGGATGGCGTCGACGAGGTCGTAGGCGGTCGTGAGCGACGGGATCGAGCGGCGGATCGCCGAGACGACCCCGGTCGAGAGCGAGCCGGTGTCGCCGAAGGGGCTGCCGATCGCCGCCACGGGCTCGCCGACGACGACGCGGGCGGACCGGCCGAGCGGCAGCGGCGAGAGCGCGTGCGCATGCGGGTCGACGTGGAGGACGGCCACGTCGTCGAAGAAGTCGGTGCCGACGATCCTCGCCGGGGCGCGGTCTCCGTTCGAGAACTCGACGTAGACGGCGTGCGCCCGGCTCGGGTGGAGGACGCCCGCCTCGCCGGCGTTCGTGACCACGTGGGCGTTCGTCAGGATCGTGCCGGCCGGCGAGACGACGAAGCCCGAGCCCTGCCCCCCGTCGGCCCCGGCGCCGAACGCCGCGAAGACCGTGACCACCCCGGCGGCGCGGGCGCGGTAGATCTGCGCCGGCTGGAAGCCGTTTCCGAGCAGCGGCTTGGCGGCGACGACGGGAGCGTTCGCGTCCCCCACCGGCGTCGGCGCGACGACGACCGTGGTCGTGCCGCCGACGAGCCCGCCCTCCTTGGCGGCCAGAAGGACGGCGGCGCCGCCGAGGACTCCGGCCAGAACGACGACGGCGGCAAGCGAGCTCGGGCGCACCCGCGGCCCACTCTACTCCGCCGGGATGCCGCACCGGTTTTTGGCTCTAGAAGACGCCTAGCGGCGTTTTCACGTTTTTCGCGGCGGCCGGCTCGACCCGCAGCGCGAGCGTGAAGCGCGTCCAGCCGCCGGCCGTCTCGAGCTCGATCCGCCCCTCCATCACCTCGGCCAGCTCGCGCGCGATCGCCAGGCCGAGCCCGCTGCCGGAGGCGCGGCCGCCGTCGAGCCGGAAGAAGCGCTCGAAGACCTGCCGCTCGGCCTCGGGCGGGATCGGCGGCCCGTCGTTTGCGACCGCGAGCGTCGCCCGGCCGCCCTCGAGCGCGGCGCCGATCTCGATCCGCGTGCCCGGCGGGGTGTGGACGATCGCGTTCTCGACCAGGATCCGGCCGATCTGCAGCACCCGCTCGTGGTCGCCGAGGGCGAGCACCAGCTCGCCGGTGGCGACGGCGACCTCGTGCCGGGAGGCGGCGGCGCGGGGCCCGAACTCGAGCGCCAGCTCGGTGGCCAGGTCGTTCAGGTCGACCGGCTCGGAGACGACGGACAGGCGCCCGGCGTCCAGCCGGGAGAGGTCGAGGAGCTCGGTCGCGAGCTTCGTCAGCCGCTCGACCTGCTCGCGCATCCGGGCGACGAACTCGTCCCGCGTCTCCGCGTCCAAGCCGGGCTCGTCGAGCAGCTCCAGGAAGCCGGCGAGCGAGAAGAGCGGCGTCCGCAGCTCGTGCGAGGCGTTGGCGATGAACTCGCCGCGGGCCCGGTCGAGGGTGGCGATGCGAAGCCGCATGCGCTCGAACGCCCGCGCGAGCTGCCCCACCTCGTCCTGCCCGTGGTCGACGACCGGGTCGTCGAAGTCGCCGGCGGCGATCCGCTCGGCGGCGATCTCGAGCCGCTTCAGCCGGCGCGCGAACAGGCTCGACCCGGCGTAGCCGACGAGCACCGCGAACAGGGTGGCGATCGCCCCGGCGACGAACACGCGCTTGCGGACGACCGCGACCGTCTGCAGCTCGTCGTGGAGCGGCGCCGCGTAGAGCAGGACGTAGGAGTCGATCGGGTAGGCGACCTCGGCGTACTCCTGGCCGCCGCGGGTGACGGTGCCGCTCGCAAGCGACGACTGGGTCTTCGCCTCGAGCGCGACCGGGTCGTGCTCGAGCTCCGCCGAGTAGCGCTCGTCGCTCGAGTCGGCGACCGGCTCGAGCGGGCCCTTCGCCGCGAGCTGGGTGAGCACGGCGACCCGGGCGTTCGCAACCGGCTGCTGGGCGTCCGCGAACTCCTGGAACTTCGCCTGGTCGTCGGAGACCGACGAGAAGAGCGGCACCGCGACATGGGTCAGCTCGGCCGTCAGGCTGCGGACCTCGGCGTTCTCGAGCGAGCGCTGGTAGGACGGGACGACGATCAGGTAGACGATCGCGAGGACGCCCGCGACGACGATCAGGATCCCGAGCGAGAGCCGCGCGCCGACGCTGCGAAACGGGTCCACGCCCGCTCAGCGGTCCCGGAACCGATAGCCGACGCCGCGCACGGTCAGGATGAACTCCGGCGTCCGCGGCTCGACCTCGAGCTTCTCGCGCAGGTGGCGGACGTGGACGTCGATCGTCCGCGGGTCGCGGTAGTCGGCGCTCTTCCAGAGCGCTTCGAGCAGCATCCGCCGGCTGAAGACCCGGCCCGGATGGGCGGCGAGCGTGCGGAGGAGCTCGAACTCGACGTAGGTTAGCTGCGCCGGCTCGCCGCGCACCTCGACGAGCCGCCGCGGAACGTCGATCAGCAGCCCGTCCACCTCGATCCGCTCGTCCTCCTCGGCCGGAACGTGCGGCGCCCGCGCCCGCCGCAGGAGCGCCCGCACGCGGGAGCGGAACTCGCGGATCGAGAACGGCTTCGTGATGTAGTCGTCGGCGCCGAGCTCGAGCCCGAGCACCTTGTCGAGCTCGTCGTCGCGGGCGGTGAGCATGATGATCGGCACCATGCTCGTCGCCCGCAGCCGCTTGCAGACCTCCAGCCCGTCGAGGCGGGGCAGCATGATGTCGAGCACGACCAGGTCGACAGGCTGCTCCTCGAAGAGCCTCAGCGCCTCCTCGCCGTCGCCAGCCTGGACAACGGAGTACCCGTCCTTCTCGAGCGGAAACGCCAGCACCGTGCGCACGGCGTCTTCGTCGTCGACGAGCAGGATCGTGGGGGCAGGGTCAGGCATCGTCCGGTGGGCGCTGCCAGGATAGCCCCCGTGACAGCGGCGCCCCCAGCCCCGACGCGGCGGCGCCGCGCCCGCCGCGGCTCGCTCGACCGCCCCGTCAACGCGCGCCTGTACCGCGGCACCTTCCTGATCGTCGCGCTGCCGCTCCTCGTACTCGCCTTCGGGATCGTCCGCCCCGGGTCGCTGCCCGCCCCGCAGCTCCCCCCGAACTTCGACGCCGCCGACGCCGCCGCGCTCGCCAACGACCTGTCCGGGTCGTTTCCGGACCGCGCTCCGGGAACCGGAGGCGCGATCGGCGCCGCCGGCTGGTTCCGCGACGAGCTGCGCCAGTACGACCTGCCGGTGCACACCGACACCTGGACGGCAACTGTTGCCGGATTGGGCAACGTGCGGCTCCGCAACCTCTGGGCCGTCGCCGCCGGCCAGTCCAAGCAGGCGATCGTCGTCCTCGCGCACCGCGACGACACGGGCACGGGCCCGGGCCTGAACGACAATGCGAGCGGCACCGCCGCGCTGATCGAGCTCGCGCGCGGGTACGCACGCGCCGGCACGAGCGTGCGCTCCACCCACACGATCGTCTTCCTCTCCACCGACGGCGGCGCGTTCGGGGGCATCGGCGCAGCGCGCTTCGCGGAGCGCACGCACCTGCACATCGTCGCGGTCGTCGCACTCACCGCGATCGCGGGAGCGGGACCGCCGCGGCTCGAGATCACGGGCGACCGCCCGCGCTCACCGGCCGCGACACTCGTCGAGACGGCGGCGCGCCGTGTCGCCGAGCAGGCGGGCGCGGCGCCGGGGCACCCCGGCGTCCTCGGCCAGCTGATCGACCTCGGCTTCCCCCTGACGCTGTACGAGCAGGGGCCGTTCGTCGCGCGCGGCATTCCCGCCGTCACGCTCACAACGGCAGGCACGCGGCCGCCGCCCGCGTTCACCGATCGCACGCTGAACGAGGCGCACCTCTCGCAGCTCGGGCGCGCGGCACAGCAGCTGATCGGCTCGCTCGACCAGGGGCTCGGCCTCCCGCAGGGGACGACGACCTACGTCTGGCTCGGCGGCCGGATCGTGCGCGGCTTCGCAATCGAGCTCACGCTCGTCGCGCTCCTCATCCCGTATGCGGTCGCCGTGGTGGACCTGTTCGCCCGCTGCCGGCGGCGGCGCATCCCGCTGCTTCCCGCCGTCCGGAGCCTCCGCACGCGGCTCGCGTTCTGGCTCTTCGTCGGCCTGGTCTTCTACGGGTTCCGCCTGCTCGGCGCGTGGCCGTCCGGCGAGGCGCGGCCGCCGAACCCCGAGCTCCGCGTCTCGGGCGACTGGCCGGCGGTCGCGCTGATCGCGTTCGGCGCCGTGTCGCTCGCCGCCTGGCTCGTCGCCCGGCAGCGGCTCGTGCCGCGGCGGCCGGTCAGCGACGAGGAGCGGCTTGCGGGCGACACGGCGGCGCTGCTCGCGCTCGGGATCGTCGCGCTGCTCGTTCTCGCGACGAACCCGTTCGCGCTGCTCTTCGTCGTGCCGGCCCTGCACGTGTGGCTCTGGCTGCCCGACCAGCGGCGCCGCCGGCTCGCCCGCGCCGCGCTGCTTCTGCTCGGCCTCGCCGGCTTCGCGCTCGTCCTGCTCTCGCTCGGGGTCCGCTTCGGCCTCGGCTTCGACGCGCCGTGGTACCTGCTCGTCCTCGTCTCCGTCGGCTGGGTGCACGTCCCGGCGGTCGCGATCGCTCTCGGCGCGGCTGCCTGCGCGGCCCAGCTCGCAGCCGTCACCGCCGACCGGTACGCGCCGTACCCGCCTCCCGGCGAGCGGCCGGCGCGCGGCCCTCTGCGCGAGCTCGTCCGCCGGGCCGTGCTCGCGGTCCGCAACCGCCGGCGGCTCAGCTCCTAGATCGGGATGAAGCGGACGGACGCGCCGGCTGCGAGCTCGCCGTCGCCGCGCGGGACGAGCACGAGTGCGTTCGCCGCCGCTGCGCGCGCGATCATGTGCGAGCCCTGGCCGGTCACCGGCTCGAGCAGACCGTCCGTCGCGCGCGCGCGTACGAGCTCGTCGCGGTCCGGCCCCCGGAGGAGCGGAGCGGCCAGCCGGCCGGGCAGGAAGGCGGGGGCCGGGTCGCGCGCGCCCTGCAGCGCCCGCAGCGCCGGCCGCACGAAGAGCTCGAAGCCGACGAGCGAGGAGACGGGGTTCCCGGGCAGCCCGAAGACGAGCGTTGCGCCCCGGGTCGCGAACGCGATCGGCTTCCCCGGCTTGACGGCGACCCGCCAGAAGACCTCTTCGGCGCCGAGCTCGGCGAGCGCGGCGCGCACGAGATCGTGCGGGCCGACCGACACGCCGCCGGAGGTGATCAGCACATCGCAGTCGAGCCCTCGCTCCAGCGCGGCGCGCAGCGCGGCCGGATCGTCGGCGACGGACGGCAGCGCCACGGGCTCGGCGCCGGCGCCCGCGAGCTGGGCGGCGAGCAGCACCGAGTTCGACTCGTAGATCTGCCCGGGCCCGAGCGGCTCGCCCGGCGGGCGCAGCTCGCTGCCCGTCGCGAGCACCGCGACTCGGGGGCGGCGGCCGCAGCGGACCGTGACGACGCCCGCAGCCGCGAGCGCGCCGACCTGCGGCGGCCCGAGCGGCGACCCCGCCTCGACCACCGCGTCGCCCGCGCGGATGTCGCCGGCGCGAGGGCGGACGTTCTCGCCCGGCGAGACCCGCTCGACGACAACCGTGTCGCCGTCACGGCGCGTCCGCTCGACCGGGACGACCGCGTCCGCTCCGTCGGGCACGACGGCGCCGGTCGAGATCTCGATCGCGGCGCCCGGCTCGAGCGCTTCGGCTGCGGGGCTGCCGGCGGCGCTGTGGCCGGTGATGCGGAGCGCAGCCGGCGTGTCCGCCGCCCGGACCGCGTAGCCGTCCATCGCCGAGCTCGGGAACGGCGGCAGGTCGACGGCGGCGACGGCGGCCTCCGCGGCGACACGTCCCGATGACGACCCGACCGGCACGTCCTCGGCAGCCAGCGGGGCGACATGCGCGAGCACGAGGGCGAGCGCTTCTTCGATCGTCGGCAGACCGGCCACCGAGGCCACGATAATCGGCGGCGATGGCCGAGGAGCTGATCGCAGGGCGCTACCGGCTGGTCGAGCCGCTCGGACGCGGATCGATGAGCGCCGTCTGGCTCGCCGAGGACGTCGAGCTCGGGCGCCGGGTCGCGGTCAAGCTCCTCGCGCCGAGCGCCGACCGGGAGCGGTTCGCGCGCGAGGCGCGGGCCGTCGCCGCGCTGTCGCATCCGAACATCTGCGCGCTCTACGACTACGGGGAGGCGGACGGCCGCCGCTACATGGTGCTCGAGTACCTGCCGAACGGCTCGCTCGAGGAGCGGCTGCGGCCGAACCGGCCGCTCGCCGACGACGAGACGCTCCGCATCGCCCTCGAGGTCGCCGCGGGGCTCGCGCACGCCCACGAGCGCGGGCTCGTCCACCGCGACCTGAAGCCGGCGAACATCCTCTTCGACTCCGAGGGGCGCGCGAAGATCGCCGACTTCGGGATCGCGCGGATGAGCGGCACCGGCACGCTCACGGAAGCGGGCACCGTCCTCGGCACGGCGGCGACCATCTCGCCCGAGCAGGCCGCCGGCCTGCCGGCGGGCCCCGCCAGCGACATCTACTCGTTCGGCGTCATCCTCTTCCGCATGACGACGGGGCGGCTCCCGTTCGTCTCGTCGAACGCGATGGAGCTCGTGCGCATGCACCGCGACGACCCGCCGCTGCCGCTCGACGTGATCCGCCCGGACGTCCCGCCGCGGATCGCGGCCGTCGTGACCGCATCGCTCGCCAAGGACCCGGCGCTGCGGCCGGCAGACGGCCGCGCCCTTCTGGCGGAGCTCCGCGGCGACGACACCGCGGAGACGCGCGTGCTCCCGCGGGCAGCGCCGACGCCGCCGCCGCCGCGGAAGAGCCGCTGGCCGATCGTCGCGGTCGCCGCGAGCGTGGCCGCGCTCGTCCTCGGAGGCATCGCCGTCGCAATCGCCCTGACGCAGAACGGCGGCGGCTCCGGCGGCACCGTCCCGACGCTCACGCTGCCGAGCGTGCCGGTCTCGACGGTCACGACGACGGCGCCGACGACCGCCCCGTCCTCGACGACGGCGCCGCAGACGACGACGCATCCCGCGACGACGACCGCTCCCGCCACGACCACGGCGCCGCAGACGACCGCGCCGACGACGACCGCGCAGGCCACGACCACGGCGCCGGCGACCACCACCGCCCCGGCGACGACCGCGCCGACGACCACCGAGCCGGTCACGACCACCGCGACCACGACGGCCGAGACGACGACCGCGGCGGGCTAGAGGCTAGTGCGGGCCGCCGCTGGACGGGGACGCCGCCGGCGCGACCGGAACCTGCGACCCGTCGGTCGGCACCGTGTACGTCGTCGGTGCGGAGTACGTCGTCGTCGTCGCGCCGTACGAGCCCAGGTAGCCGTAGTTGCCGCGCGTGATCGACTTCCAGACCGGGTACTTGTCGGGCTCCGGGAAGTCGAGCGGCTTCGCGTGGGCGAGCGCGGCCGCCATGTACTCGTGCCAGATCGGAACGCAGTACGTCGCCCCCTGGACGGTGACCCCGTGCACGTCGAGCATCGGCAGCTCACCCGACGGGTAGCCCATCCAGACGACGGTCGCGAGCTGGCGCGTGTAGCCGTCGTACCACGCGTCGTCGTGGTTCTCGGTCGTGCCCGTCTTGCCCGCGCCGGGATGGACGCCGTCGAGCGAGCCGGCGCCGGTCCCGTACTCGGCGTTCTGCTGCAGCACGTCGTTCACCTTCCAGGCGACGCCCTGCGAGACGACCTGCTTCGTCTGCGGGTCGCCCCAGCCCGAGTCGCTGTCGACATGGCCGCCGGGGAGGATCACCTTGGTGATCGCCATCGGCTTCGCGTACACCCCCATCGCCGGGAAGGAGGCGTAGGCCGCCGCCATGTCGAGCGGCGAGACGGCGAGCGCGCCGAGGCCGATCGACGCAACGGGAACGTCGGGCGTCAGCTTGATGTCGAAGCGGTGCGCCATCTGCCACACGTAGCGCGGGCCGACGTCGAGGGTCAACTGCGCGTAGACGGTGTTGTCCGACTGCAGCGTCGCGCGCGTCAGCGACTCGGGGCCGCTGTAGGTGTCCTCGTAGGTGTGCACCGACCACGGCGTCTGGCACCACGGGCCGAGCGAGCAGTAGAAGGGGGCGGAGGTGTAGTACGTCGTGTCGGGGTCGACGCCCTGCTCGATCGCCGACGCGAGGACGAACGTCTTGAACGTGGAGCCCGCCTGCCGCGCCGACTGCGCGACCAGGTTGAACTGGTTGCCCTTGGTCCGGACGACCGCCGTCATCGCGCGGATCGCGCCGGTGCCAGGCTCGATCGAGACGAGCGCCGCCGCCGGGTCGGTCTTGTACGGCAAAACGTCGGTGATCGCCTTCTGCGCGAGCCGCTGCAGGCGGGGATCGATCGTCGTGTACACCTTGAGCCCGCCCTCGGCGACGGTGTTCGTGCCGTACTGCTGCTCGAGCTGCTGGCGCACGTAGGAGAAGAAGTACGGCTCCTTGATGCGCGTGTAGATGCGGCCGGCCTTCAGCTTCAGCGCCTGCGCAACGGCGTCGTCGTACTGCGCACGGGTGATGTCGCCGTTGCGCAGCAGCGCCGCGAGGACCTCGTTCCGCCGCGCGAGCGCCGCCTGCGGGTCGTGGAACGGGTCGTAGTCGGAAGGCGCCTGCGGCAGCCCGGCGAGCAGCGCGGCCTGGGCGAGCGTCAGCCGGCTCGCGTGCTTCGAGTAGTACGTCTCGGCCGCCGCCTCGACGCCGTAGGCGTGGTTGCCGTAGTAGACGGTGTTCAGGTACTCGTCGAGGATGCGCGTCTTCGACCACTTGTGCGCGAGCTTGATCGAGAGGCAGGCCTCCTTCAGCTTGCGCTGGAACGTCTTCTCGTTGCCCGTGTAGAGGTTGCGCACGAGCTGCTGGGTGATCGTCGAGCCGCCCTGCAGCGCCTTGCCCGCGGTGACGTCCGTCCACGCGGCGCGGGCGATGCCGACGTAGTCGACGGCGCCGTGCTCCCAGTAGCGCCGGTCCTCGATCGCAACCGTCGCCTTCGGGAGCCAGGGCGACATGCTCACGAGCGTCACCGGCTCACGGTTGCGATCGGCCGGGATCACGCCGAGCAGCGAGCCGTCCTTCGCATACACGAACGAGTTCTGGCCGATCTCGACCGGGCGCAGCGTGTTGAGGTCGCAGCCCGCGCTGAGCGCCACGCCGGAGCCGATCCCGACGACGACCGCGAGCACGACGCCGGCGAGGAGGAGCGTGGCGAAGATCAGGCCGGCGCGGCGCCGGCGCCTGACGCGCGCGGCGCGCTTCCGCTTGCGCCCGCGATGGGCGAGGATCAGGTCGAGGTCGCGGAGGCTGCGGCGCGAGCTCATCCGCCGCTCCGCGCAAGACGCCGCGCGAGCTCGATCCGCAGGTTGCTCGCCTCGCGCTCCGTGTCGGCGTCTCCGGAGACCGCCTTCCTCACGGCGATCGTCGCGTCGGCGCCGGCGAGGTCGGTCACGTACACGTCCTCGCCGTCGGCGTGGACCGCCTGGAGCAGCTCGTCGAGGCGGGCCATCGGCACCTGCACGGACGCCTCGACGACGGTCTCCGAGCTGCGGATCGTCTCGTTCAGGATCGGCGCGGACGCGAGGCGCTCGTTCGGCACGACGAGCCGGTCGTTGTCGGGCGTGCGCAGCCAGGTGTAGGTGAGGCCGATCTGCTCCACGACCCCCGACTGGCCCTCGACCTCGACCAGGTCGCCGAGCCGGAGCGGCTGCGCGAGCGCGATCAGGACCCCCGCGACCACGTTCCCGATCGTGCGCTGCGCGGCCAGCCCGATCACGAGGCCGATCACCGCCGACGAGGCGAGGATGGCGCCGGCGACGGCGCGGACCTGCGGGATCACGAGCAGCGCGGAGAAGACGCCGACGCACACGATCGTCACGAAGACGACCTGCCGCAGCACGCGGTAGCGCGTCGCCACGTCGGGCGCGAGTTGCTTGTGGGCGAGGCGCCAGTCGACGAGCTTGGCGAGCAGCCACGTCGCGGCGATCACGGCCGCGGCGATCAGGACGTGCTGCCAGAAGACGGGCACAGCCGTTCCTATTCGACCCAGTCGATCGGTTTCCGGCCCGCGTAGCCGGCGCCGATCTCGTGCCAGTGCGCGACGGCGTCCTCGCCGACGTGCCAGCAGAGCTCGACTTCCTCGCCCTCACGCAGCGCCGGGAAGTCGAGCAGGCCGAGGTCGGGGTCCTTGACCGCGGCGCCGAGCGACTCGAGCTCGGCCAGGCAGCGGCCGACCTCGTCGGCGAGCTGCCGGAGCTCCGCCTGCGCGGCGTTCAGGTCGCTTGCCGCGTAGCCGCCGCCGTTGCCGCCGATCGCGGTGACGAGCCCGCCCTGCGCCTCGATCAGCTCGTGCATGCGCGCCCGCACGGCGACCATCCGCTCGGCAACGGGACGCACCTCTTCGAGGGCGCTGTTAGCCTCGTCCGGAGTGAAGACGCGTTTCGGCACGGCGCCGCCGTATCGTAGGGACGACGCCGCCCGTCTCGCATGGTGGCTCGTCCTCGTCGGCGTCATGATCGCGCTCGCCTACGCGACGCGCGCGGTGTCCGGGAAGCCCGACCCGAACGTCCTCTACCAGTGGTCGACGGCGATCGGCGGGCTCATCCAGGACGGCATCGTCCTCTTCTTCGTCCTGCTGATCGCCGGCTTTTCGAAGGAGCGTCTCGCGCTCCGCCGGCCGTCGTCGTACCGCCGCGCCGCGGCCCTCATCGGGATCACGGTCGTCGCGATCTACGTCTTCGAGGGCCTCTACACGTGGCTCGCGCATCCCGGCAACGAGCAGGGGCTGACCCCTGCCGCCTGGGAGCCGCAGCACGCGGCCGCGTATGTCGTCAACGGGATCGTCATCTGCACGTGGATCCCGTTCGTCGAGGAGCTGACGTTCCGCGGGCTCGGCTACACCCTGCTCGCGCGGTTCGGGCAGTGGCAGGCGATCGCCTCCGTCGGGCTGCTCTTCGGCCTCGCGCACGGCCTCGTCGTCGAGCTGCCGATCATCGTCGTCTTCGGCTGCATGCTCACCTGGGTGCGCTCGCGGACGGACAGCGTCTACCCGGGGATGCTGCTGCACGGGACGTTCAACCTGATCGCGCTCGTGGCGGCGGTCGCCTAGTCGTCCTCTTCCTCGGAGGCCTCTTCCTCGTCCTCTTCCTCGAAGAGCTCCTCGAGCTCCGCCTCGGCGAAGTCCTCTGCCGAGACGCGGTCGAGGAACTTCTTGAACTCGTCGACGATCTCTTCCTCGTTGACGTCGTCGCCCTCCATCTCGATCGCCGACTCCTCGATCACCTCGTCGGCGGCGAAGATCGGGACCTGCGCGCGGACGGCGACGGCGATCGCGTCGGACGAGCGCGAGTCGATCTCGAGCTCGTTCCCGTTCTGGACGACCGTGATCGAGGCATGGAAGGTGTTCTCGCGCAGCTCGGTGACGGTGACGCGCGTGACCTCGACGTCGAGCTCGGCCAGGATGTTCACCAGCAGGTCGTGGGTGAGCGGCCGCGGCGCCGACGCGCCCTGCAGCTTCATCAGGATGGCGGCCGCCTCGGGGTGGCCGATCCAGATCGGCAGGTAGCGGTTCCCGTCGGCCGTCTTCAGCAGCACGATCGGCTGCTTGCCGACGAGGTCGAACGAGACCCCGTAGATCGTCATCTCGACCATCCATCCCTAGAGTACCCCCGCCCTTGGGGGCAAACGCGAGGGCGCTATCATGCGCCGGCTCGGGCGATTAGCTCAGTTGGTTAGAGCGCCGCTCTGATAAGGCGGAGGTCCCTGGTTCGAATCCAGGATCGCCCATCTCCCGGCTCAAGCCGCCCCCGCCCGCGTCGATGACGGGGCAGGTTTGCGGCGTTTCATCTCCAAGCTCCACCGCCCGCGGCTCGACTCGCTGCGCGCGAAGCTCCTGCTCCTGATCCTGCCCCCGGTCGTCCTCGCGATCGGGATCGTCATGGTCCTCGCGATCCAGCGGATGGAGAGCGCGGCCAGGAGCGACGCGGTCGCCAATGCGCACGAGACCGCCGTCGCAACCGCCAACGCCTTCGAGGCGCGCACGAACGTCTACACCTCGATCGTCGACACGCTCGACGAGGAGTACCGCGCCTACCTCGCGGCCGGCGGCGACGACCGGCTGCGCCTGAACGACATGTACCGGCAGATCGCCGTCGAGCACCCCGAGCTCGTCGGCATCTACGTCGACGTGGTGCACGGCGAAGGCCCCGGCCCGGACAGCAGGTTCGTGGGCGACTGGCGCTCGGGCTCGAGCCAGACGGGCGCGTTCGAGGCGTACTGGGAGCGCCTGAAAGGGCCGCTTCGCTCGACGAAGGACGACGTCAGCGACTTCACGGGCTCGCCGTCCTGGTGGGTCGAGCCGAAGAACGCCGGCCACCTGATCGTGATGGAGCCGTACCTGTACGAGGGCCTGATGGAGGTCAGCTACATCAAGCCGATCGAGCTCCACGGGAGGTTCATCGGGATCGTCGGCGTCGACCTCGCGCTGCACGGCCTCGAGCAGGAGTTCGGCTCGATCCACATCGGCAAGAGGGGCTACGCGTTCCTCGTCACGAAGACCGGCCACCTGGTCACCGCACCGGTGCCGAAGCTCGTCGGCCGCTCGTCGCTTGCGAAGCTCGCGAAGCAGGAAGGCAACCCGGCCCTGCGCACGCTGGCCGAGCAGATCGCGGCCGGCCGCAGCGGCGACGTCGTCACCACCGACCCGTTCACCGGCAAGCGCGTCGCGATGTCGTACGCGCCGGTGAAGACGGGCACCTGGAGCGTCGTCACCGTCGTGCCGGAGAGCCAGATGCTCGCCGCCGCGACGCACCTGAAGACGACGCTGATCGTCGTCGGCATCCTCGCGGTGCTCTTCCTCGTCGCGCTGCTCGTCTGGGTCGCCGTCCGCATCAGCCGTCCGGTCGGCCAGCTCGCGGCGAGCGCCGCGCAGATCGCGGAGGGCGACCTCGCGGTCACCGTCACGCATCGCTCGCACGACGAGGTCGGGCGCATGGCCGACGCATTCCGCGACATGACCGCCTACCTGCAGGAGACCGCCGGCATCGCCGAGCGTGTCGCCTCGGGCGACCTGACCGCGATCGTCGAGCCGCGCTCGGAGCGCGACGTGCTCAGCTTCTCCCTGCAGCAGATGACCGAGACGCTGCACGGGCTGATCGTGCAGATCACGAGCGAATCCGAGCTGCTCGCCGCCGCGAGCCGCGAGATGGCCGCGTCCGCCAACGCCTCCGGCCAGGCCGTCGAGGAGATGGCGCGCGTCGCCTCCGACGTCTCGGTCGGCTCGCGCCGCACGGTCGAGATCGTCGGCGCCGCCGAGTCGCAGACCGCGTCCGCCGCGGACGACGCACGCCGCGCCAGCGAGCTCGCCCGCGAGGGCCGCACGGCGGCCGATTCCGCCGCCGACGCGATGGCGCTCGTCCGCGAAGCGGGCACGAGCGCGGCGAGCGTCATGACCGAGCTCTCCGAGCGCAGCGAGGAGATCGGCGTCATCGTCAAGACGATCTCGGAGATCGCCGACCAGACGAACCTGCTCGCACTGAACGCGGCGATCGAAGCGGCGCGCGCCGGGCAGCACGGCCGCGGCTTCGCCGTCGTCGCCGACGAGGTGCGGACGCTCGCCGAGCAGGCCCGCCAGGCCGCGGTCTCGATCGCCGGCCTGATCGGCGACATCCAGCTGGACGCACGCCGCGCGACCGAGGTGATCGGGCAGAGCACGGAGCGCTCTGCGCAGGCAGCCGAGACCGTCGAGGGCGCCCGCGCGATCTTCCTCGACATCGTCCGCTCGGTCGAGGCGATCGCCGAGCGCGTCGACGAGATCGCGTCCACGACCGGCGAGGTCGTGAGCGTCGCGCAGCAGTCCGCCGCGGTCGTCGAGCAGATGTCCGCGTCCAGCGAGGAGTCGAGCGCCTCCGCCCAGGAGATCGCCGGCAACGCACAGGACCTGGCGACCACGGCGAAGGAGCTCGCCGGCGCCGTCTCCTACTTCCGGACCTAGTCCGCGGGCAGCAGCCGCTCGAGCGCTTCGGCGAGCTCCTCGAGCCCGACGTCGCCGTCGACCGCCACCTGCAGCCCGGCGGCGCCGACCTTCGCGTCGAAACCCGTGAGGCGCTTGAACGCGTCGCGCACGCGGCCCGCGATCACCGGGTCGACGGCGTGCACGCGCCGCTCGCGCGAGCGCGCCCCGGCCGACTTCGCCGCACGCTCGGTCGAGCGCACCGACATCCCGTCGCGCACGACGCGGCGGGCGAGGCGGCGGCGCGCATCGTGGTCGGGGACGGAGAGGATGGCGCGCGCGTGACCCTCGGAGAGCTCGCCGCGGCCGACGAGCTCGAGCACGTCGTCCGGCAGCTCGAGCAGTCGCACGCGATTGGAGACGGTCGGCTTCGACTTCCCGACCCGCTCGGCGACCTCGCCGAGCTGGAGGCCGAACTCGTCGAGCAGCACAGCGTAGGCGCGGCCCTCCTCGACCGGGCTCAGGTCCTCGCGCGCGACGTTCTCGACGAGCGCGAGCAGAAGCGTGTCGCGGTCGTCGGCCTCGCGCACGACCGCCGGCACCGTTGCGACGCCCGCCTCGCGCGCGGCGCGCCAGCGGCGCTCGCCCGCGATCAGCTCGTAGCCGCCCTGCACCCGCGGCCGCACGACGACCGGCTGGATCAGGCCCTGCGCCTTGATCGACTCGGCGAGCCCGCTCACCGCCTCGCCGTCGAACTCCTTGCGCGGCTGCTTCGCGTTCGGGTGGATGTGCTCGACCGGGATCTGCGCGAGCGACGGCTCCGCCGTGCCGATCAGGACCTCGAAGCCGCGGCCGAGGCCGCGCCGGGGTGCGCTACTTGCGCTCGACAAGCTCCATCGCCACCTTCCAGTAGGCCTCGGCGCCGCGCGAGCGCCGGTCGTAGTGGGTCACAGGGAGACCGTGGCTCGGCGCTTCCGCGACGCGCACCGAACGCGGCACGACCGCGTCGAAGACGAGGTCGCCGAAGTGCCGCCGCACCTCGGCCTCGACGTCCGCCGAGAGCTTCGTGCGGCCGTCGGTCATCGTCAGCAGCACGCCGGCGATCTCGAGGCGCGGGTTCAGCCGAGCCTTGATCAGGTTGATCGACTGCACGAGCTGCGCGAGTCCTTCGAGCGCGTAGTACTCGGTCTGCACCGGCACGACGACGCGGTCGGCCGCCGCGAGCGCGTTCACGGTCAGCGGGCCGAGCGACGGCGGGCAGTCGAGCAGCACGAAGTCGAAGCCCTCGGCGTGCGCGAGCGACTCGGCGAGGTACCGCTCGCCGTCCGCGCGCTGCGACAGCTCGACGGCCGCGCCGGCGAGCTCCGGCTTGGAGGGGACGAGGAAGAGGTTCTCGAAGCGGGTCGCCTTCGCGAGCTCGGAGAGCGGAGCGCCGTCGAGCAGGTCGTAGCTCGAGGTTCCGTTCGCGCGCATCCCGAGTCCCGAGGTGGCGTTCGCCTGCGGGTCGAGGTCGACGACGAGCGCACGCTCTCCCGCCTCGGCCAGGCACGCGGCGAGGTTGATCGCGGTCGTCGTCTTGCCGACGCCGCCCTTCTGGTTCGCGAACGCGTAGACCCTCGCCGGCACCCGCCCAGCCTAGCCCGCGCGCCGGACACGAAACCCGCATGGAGCCACGGTTTTCGCCGCAGTTTGCGGCCTAGGCGAGCGGACGCTTCTTCGCCATGCCGACCCGCCGCGGAAAGCCCTCCGGGGTCGGCCCGGTCTTGCGGATGACGAGGAAGCCGTCCGGCGCCTCGGCAAGCTCG